>MDSZ01229180.1_pt1 | contig 275944 bp, 243 predicted proteins | sample 811201 | NCBI WGS metagenome assembly MDSZ01 (sample SAMN05326647, study PRJNA326480) | marine metagenome | isolation source: seawater | place: Indian Ocean: North | collected 2010
CCCTTAATTTCATCCAATGTATAGCCCATTGTATTCAAAAAATTGGCATTGGCGTTTATTATCGTCCCGTCCATTTCAAATTCAATCACCGCCTGAGATTTGTCCAAAGCATGCCAAAGCGCATTTACTTCTGTTTTTGTTTTCGGGGAATTAAAAGACGATGTGTTGCTCGCTTTCATCTTTAGCATATTTTTTCATCCTTTCAATATCGCCGACTTTGATTAAAGCGGCGGGTTTACCCCGAAACATTCACGCGGCGGGTTTATACTTGAATATACTACTCAGTATAAAGATAACCTATTTAAGAATAGATGAATCACTACAGTCGTATGCACATACGAGCGTTTATGGCAGCGCGCGGTGACCAATATCATGACGGCAGAACCCATCCGGCCAGTTCACACGCTCAACGGCCTCATAGGCAAGACGACGCGCATGACCAATATTATCACCAGTGGCGGTAATCCCTAAAACACGGCCGCCGACGCTCACAATATCACCATCTTCATTTTTTGACGTTCCTGCGTGAAAAACAATAGTGTTTTCAACCTCTTCGGCCTCAGACAAACCTTGAATCAATGTATTTTTCTCATACGATCCTGGATATCCTTTGGCCGCCATTACAACGCACATGGCTGTTTGTTCGCTCCAACTCACCTGCCCTTTAATATCATCCAGGCGCCCCTGTGCACTGGCCTGTAGAATCTTTAATAAATCCCCTTGCAAACGTGCTACCAAGGTCTGACATTCAGGGTCCCCGAAACGGGCATTATATTCTATCAGTTTAGGTTCGCCATCAACGACCATTAGTCCCGCAAACAACACGCCGGTAAATGGTGCCCCCTCATCGGCCATAGCCTTTACAGTAGGTTCTATAATACGGTGAATAATTTTTTCTTCCAGATCCGCCGTCATCATATGAGCAGGGGAATACGCCCCCATCCCGCCAGTATTTGGCCCCTGATCGCCGTCGAATGCTCGCTTGTGATCCTGAGCCGATGTCAAAGGCAGAATTGTTTTTCCATCAGCCAAAGCAAAATAAGAGAGCTCCTCTCCATCCATAAATTCCTCAATAACGACAGACTGCCCGGCATCGCCAAACGCCGCGCCGGAGAGCATTTCTTCAACCGCCATATAGGCCTGCTGCCTGGTTTCGCATATAATCACCCCTTTGCCAGCGGCGAGGCCATCAGCCTTTACAACAATAGGGATAGCATTGTCATCAATGAATTTTTTAGCCTTGGTGACATCAGTAAATCGTTCATAAGCAGCCGTTGGAATTCCATATTTCTTACAAATATCCTTCATAAACCCTTTCGAACCCTCAAGCTGCGCTGCTTTGGCAGACGGACCAAATACATCAATTCCAGCGTCATGCAAACGATCCGCAAGCCCAAGAACTAAAGGGGCTTCAGGCCCTATTATGACCAAATCAATCTCATTATCTTTGGAAAATGTCGTGAGTCTATCAACATCTTCGGCCTGAATAGCAACCAACTCCGCGCATTGTTCGATACCTGCATTACCGGGCGCACAATACAGCGCACTACAGTTGTCACTTTGCGCCAAGGCCCATGCCAATGCATGTTCCCGGCCGCCGGACCCCACCAATAAAACCTTCATATTATCCTCTTCCGTTTTTATACGTACGTTTTAAAGAATCATAATGGAATTATTCACTCAAAGATACAAGGCTCGCATTCCCCCCTGCGGCAGTTGTATCAATACTAACTGATTTTTCTGTCGAAAACGCATATAGATACTGCGGCCCACCAGCCTTAGGGCCAGTACCAGATAATCCACGACCGCCAAAGGGCTGCGAACCGACAACAGCGCCGGTCATCCCCCGGTTTACATACGCATTACCAACACGGCAATTTTCAACGATTTTGCGCTGGAAACTCTCAATACGACTATGCACACCCAAGGTCAAGCCGTACCCCATATCGTTAACAGCAGTTAAGACCTTATCAATGTCAGACGCTTTATAACGGATTACATGAAGGATAGGACCAAAGACCTCTCGGCCCAATTTATCAATCGATCCAATTTCATATGCACTGGGAGCAAAGAAATACCCACGCTTACGCAAGTCTTTATCCATAGGCGTTACAAATAATTTTTGGCCAATTTTGTCCAAATTATTACGGTGTGTTTCCAAAACGTGCAACGCTTCCTCATCAATGACAGGCCCCAAATCCGAAGACAACTCATCCGGCTCGCCAATACGCAGTTCCGCCATCGCTCCGCACAGCATTCTTATCACCTTATCGGCAATATCGTCTTGTAACAAAAGCACGCGCAACGCGGAACATCTCTGCCCAGCAGAGCCAAAGGCACTAAGAATTACATCATCAACAACTTGCTCAGGCAAAGCAGAGCTATCGACAATCATAACATTCTGCCCCCCGGTCTCTGCGATCAAAGGAACAATCGGGCCATCCTTTTCGGCCAGACTTCGTTGTATAATCTTGGCGACCTCTGTAGAGCCAGTAAAAGCCACGCCCCCGACATCAGGGTGCGCAATCAGCTTCCCGCCAATTTCTCCATCCCCAAGGACCAACTGCAATACATCTTTAGGGATTCCTGCCTCGTGCATCAATTCAACCGCACGATGCGCAACCGCGCAGGCTTGCTCCGCGGGCTTTGCTACAACTGCATTCCCCGCCATTAGGGCCGCAACAACCTGACCGGTAAAAATAGCCAAAGGAAAATTCCACGGTGATATGCAGACAAAAACGCCGCGCCCATGATGGGTTAAAACATTACTTTCACCAGTGGGGCCCTGCATCTTATGACCTTGCAAATCAAAAATATCACGGCCTTGCATGGAATAATAACGACAAAAATCAACGGCCTCACGTATTTCCAGATGCGCATCCAACACTGTTTTACCAGCTTCATAAACACAAAGAGCCATTAACTCGGCATGATGTTTCTCCAACAAATCAGCATATTTTTCCAATGCCTTGGCCCGCAGCATTGGTGGGGTTTGTGCCCATTTACTGTATGCAAACCGCGACACTTCAAAAACTTTATCAACCGCACCTGATGGTAGATATTCCACTTGCCCGAATACGCGACTTATATTGGCCGGGCATTCATTTGCAACCCCATTCCCACCGCCATTGCAATGATCATGAGCGAGAATCGAAGTCACATTGCGCTGTATTCCCTTATAGGCCCGAATGCTTTTTAGCAGTTTGTCCGCACTACGTTCATCATTCAGGTCAATGCCATGTGAATTTTGACGCGGCGCGAATATATCCTTTGGCAAAGGAATGCCTTCATGAATTTTCGATACGTGCGCGCGGGCATCTTCAACCGGGTCAAAAACAATCTGCGCCGGCGGCAGGTTTTCATCCATTATTTTATTCACAAAAGAAGAATTGGCACCGTTTTCCAATAGACGCCGGACCAGATAGGCCAACAAATCAGAGTGCGGCCCAACCGGGGCGTACACCGTAGCCTGTACGTCATTTTCTTTTAGAACAATATCATAAAGCCCTTCGCCCATACCGTGCAGCCTCTGAAATTCATAGGCCGTATTGCTATCGCGTGCCATGTCCAGTATGGCCGAAATTGTATGTGCATTATGCGTTGCAAACATTGGAAAAAATACATCTCCATATGACAACATTTTCTGGGCGCAGGTCAGGTATGATACATCCGTATTGACCTTACGGGTAAAGACGGGAAAACCTTCTAAACCGTCAACTTGCGCATGTTTTATTTCACTATCCCAATAGGCACCCTTTACCAAACGAACCTGAATCATTCGGCCATATTCACGTGCCATTTCTGCCAGAAGATCAATCAAAGGGCCGCACCGCTTTTGATACGCCTGAATTGCCAATCCAAACCCATCCCAATGATCCAGAATTTCATCTTTCATCACGCCCTTGATAATGCCTAGCGACATCTCAAGGCGTTCAGACTCTTCGGCATCTACCGTCAAGGCCATATTGTAGGATTTCGCCCGGGCGCAAAGTTCTAACAGCTTTTTCGTCAAAAACGGTACGCAAATATCTTGCTGTGCCACCTCATAACGAGGGTGCAGGGCTGATAATTTCACAGATATACCCGGCGCGCGCTCCCCATCTTTGTCTGGGCGATAGTTTTGCCCCAGATAGTCTATTGCGTTCATATAGGCCTGAAAATACCGCTCAGCATCACCCGCAGTGCGCGCCCCTTCGCCAAGCATATCATATGACATTCTATACTTAGGGTAATCACGGGCCCGCTTCATGGCCTCCTCTATTGTGCGGCCTAAAACGAATTGTGATCCCATCATGCGCATCGCCTGTACCATCGCTTCGCGAATCACCGGCTCTCCTAATTTTGAGACAAGGGAACCAAGCGTCTTATCAGATATCATCAATCCATAGCCAGCGGCCTTGACCATCCAGTCCTTCGTATCACCAATATTAACAAGCCAATCATGTGCAGCCACTTTATCTTTAATCAAATCATTGGCCGTTTTATGGTCAGGAATGCGCAAAAGCGCTTCAGCCAAGCACATTAAGGCCAATCCTTCACGTGTGGAAAGCGAATATTGCTGCATAAATGTTTCTAACTCACCCATTTTACGTTTTGTTTGGCGCAAATTTTCCACTAACTTGACTGCTGCGCTGTGAACTCTGCGTGACCGAGATGCATCCCAATCAATAGTTTCCAGCAAAGTATTCACTACTTTTGCCTCATCGGCATATAAATTATCGGCAAGAACAGTCATTTTTATGAATTCCCTATTGTTTTATTCGTTATGAATCTTAAGATGATTTTATGACGGATCTATTTGAATTCAAAAACAATAATGAGACAAATAACGCTGCACCGCCCAAAAGCAATGTGCCGGAGTTCAGCGTGGGCGACCTCGCACTCTCCTTGAAACGTACACTGGAAGAAAACTTTGGGCACGTACGTGTACGTGGTGAATTATCGCGCGTCAGCATCGCAGGGTCAGGCCACATGTATACCAGCCTGAAAGACGACCAGGCCCTAATCGATGCTGTATGTTGGAAAGGCGTATTAAACCGTTTATCCGTACGCCCGGAAGAAGGCCTGGAAGTTATTGTAACCGGAAAAATTTCATCTTACCCCAAAAGTTCGAAATACCAACTTGTGATCGAATCAATGGAGCTGGCAGGGGAAGGCGCGCTGCTCAAAATGCTAGAGGAGCGAAAAAAGAAATTGGCTGCCGAAGGTCTTTTTGATCAAGGGCGCAAAAAACGCCTACCTTTTGTGCCAAATGTAATAGGGGTGGTCACCTCCCCCACAGGGGCAGTCATTAGAGATATCCTTCACCGCTTACAAGACCGGTTTCCGCGCCACGTCATTGTATGGCCGGTATTGGTACAAGGCACAGGGGCAGCCGAACAGGTTGCCCGCGCAATAGAGGGGTTCGATTCTTTGCCTGACAACGGCCCAATTACCAAACCAGACCTTATTATTGTAGCCCGCGGCGGTGGATCATTAGAGGACTTAATGCCCTTTAACGAAGAAATAGTGGCACGGGCAATTGCGACCTGCAAAACCCCCATTATATCAGCCGTTGGCCATGAAACTGATACCACTCTGGCCGATTATGCCGCTGATTACAGAGCCCCCACACCCACCGCAGCAGCGGAAGTCGCCGTTCCTCATCGCCGCGATTTAATGGCGCAAATTCTGGATGATAAAAAACGCCTGTTAAATGGTCTTAACCGTTTACTGAACGAAAGCAGACATAAACTTGAAGCACAGGGGGCCCGCCTTGGCGACCCATCACGGTTACTAGAAAACAAAGTACAAAACACAGATTTTCTTGGACAAAAACTGGAACAGGTTTTTAAAAATTTCATTCAGACAAAAGACGCACAGCTACAGCGTACAGCCGCACGAATTACCCACCCGCGCCACCAGATTGATCAAGCCAATCAGCGCCTGCAAAATTGGAGTGACCAGCTTCTTAAAACCCGCACACGACTAACGGAAAAAAAATTAGATCAATTGAATTCTTATGCTCGCTTGCTTGACTCTTTATCATACGAAAAAATTTTAAAACGCGGATATGTGGTTGTCCGTGATACAAACGATAAGCCGATCAGTGACCCAAATGCCATTTCTGATGCACAAGATTTACAACTTGAATTTGCCGATAACAAACGGGTTCATGTCCAATCACAATAAAATTTTAATCGGCAGAAACGGTAGTATTTTGCTAAGATAGTTTTGTCCTGATAATTTATGTATACTGATAAACAATGAAAATATCACTAGAAGCCCTTATGGAACAGCTTGGCGTACCGCGTGTTCTTACGCCTTATGAAGCTCACCCTTGGCTTCATTACGATGAAGATTCTGGCATCACTTGCAGCGCCGAAGTACGGGTCGCCCCCGGATATGACGACATCGAAACCGAAATACAGTTGCTTTATGATGACCCCCCTGACGAAGACGAGGAGGAGGAAGAAGACGAAGAAGAGCAGATAGGCGCAGACGGCCTTCCTATTCCCCGGAAACCCAAAAACCCGATAATCGACGGACGACGTCAGATTATGTTGATGCATTTAGAGCCCACAGCCGATGAATGGGAAGTAAAAAGCCTTATTGTAAAAGGAGAACAATATTTCAATCAATTTCCCAATTGGGACGAAAAAGGATGCGCATTTTTTCGCGCATGTATTGAAGCATTGCAAATGGGTGAAATCCCCGATTTTGATGATCTAATAGATGCCCAGCTCTCGGACGACAGCCGTAAAGGTGGTGGCCGACGCGGCCGCATAGGCAGAAAATCACCCAAAGCCAACCCTGCGGCGCTAATGGGCATGAAGAAATAACAGCTATTGCTGAATAATTATAAGGCCTTTTGACTTACCATAGGTGTAAAGACCGTCAGCATGAAATTCTGCCTGAGGGCGGAAATGCCATTTTGGGCCTTCACGATCCAAATATCCGACGATCATTCCGCATTCCTCATGATCTACAACTTCATTGGAAATATCAAAACGGCATAACTCCTGCCCATTGTCTTCATTCACGATACGTACATAGGCACTGCGCACCATTCCCAAACTTTGCTCTTTTTCCGGCCCTTGATAGATCGATAAAAAGATCACAATGCGCATAATATCAAACGGCACGCCATGTAAATCAATAGATATAGCTTCATCATCCCCTTCGCCAGCACCGGAGCGACTATCGCCATGCAATTTAATGGCCCCATCCAGCGCCATCATATTGTTATAAAATATAAAATCTTCATCAATACGGGTTTCTTCATTACGATCCAATAAAAACAGACTGACATCTAAATCCAGAGTATCGCCATCAAAGGCATTGATTTCCCAGCCCATACCAACTTTTATATTATGAAGCGCCGGGTCTTTTTCAAATAAATTAATGTCATCCCCCAGAGACACAAAACCATCGTCAAGTTCAACGTCTTTATCCTCAAAACGGGTATCAAAAATATCATCAGGCATTATTTAAACTCTCGGTTATTCAGTAAATCTTTCTTACCGCAAAATTATACCATGTCAGAATCACAACGTATAAATATAAATATTGTAAATGACATACAGCGCCACAAAAGTAAGGCCGATTGGACGCGTGATTTTATTATAAAATATCAATAACAGGCTAAATATCACACTTACTGTTAAGACAACCCACATATCAAAATCAACCAATTGCTGCTCATAACTATCGCCGCTAATCGGTTTAATCATCGCCGTAAGACCTATGATCATAAGAATATTAAAGACATTTGATCCGATAATATTACCCAAAACAATTTCACTATAGCCTTTGCGCGCTGCAATTATACAGGTTGATAATTCCGGTAAAGATGTACCAAATGCAATAATACTCAAGGCAATGACGGCCTCTGGCACCTCAAGAATATTGGCTGACACCTTGGCACCGCGCACCAAAAACTCAGCCCCTCCGGCAACACACACTAACCCCAGCAATAAAAATAAATAAGGTTGCCACGCATATGAAAATTCTGAGGCCTCAACCTCTTCATTCTCTGCAGGAATTCCGCCGCGCAGCGACATTTTATACTGCAAAAAGATGTAGGCGATTAAAAGAATAACCATTGAAATACCGGCTATTCGGCTGATGTCCCCTTGCAACAACAAAAACATCATTATACAAGTCGCAATTAACATGAAGACCAGATCTTTTATGACACCCTGCGTTCTTGTTTTCAAAACAACAAATACCGAGGTCATACCGATAACCAATAAAATATTGGCGATGTTCGAACCCAGAACATTACCAATGGCAATACCACCAGATCCCTGCATATTAGCAATCATGGACACCACAAATTCGGGCAAGGATGTACCAATTGCCACAATTGTAAAACCAACAACCAAAGGGGATATGCCAAAATGCGTGGCAATATATACGGCCGAATCAACAGTCCAGTCACCACCCTTGATCAACAACCATATACCAAGCCCCATGGCCCCCATGGCCAATACAAATAGTTCTGTATTCGATATATCCATATTATACTTTAATTTCTTGGTTTTATTTTGGTGGCAGGTGACACCGGCGAATAATTAGTCTAACTGCGTATCCGCGAATGCACAAATACAAATATTTTTACCCTACCCTTACATTTACATTGTCAAAATCATCAGGATTTATGCCCCTCGCCCCACTCCAGACCATATCCAAATGCCCTGTCCATTTCAGAATGACCAGGGAAGTATTCAGTATAATTGGTTAGTTTTATGCCTCCCCGGATATTTTCCAAACCGCCAACAGCACACAGGGACAAAGAATCGTCATGGGCTTTTAAGGTCACGTACAGATCATTTTCACCCGGCACATCAACAACCAGTTGTGGCTTGATTTCACTCCAGCTAGGTGCCCCTTCATAAATATAAATATAAACGAGAATGCGCTTAATTTCATTCCAGTACTTGCCATTGACCAATAGATATTCATCATGCCCGTCTGCGTCCCCTGTACGTTCATCACCGGACAAGGAAATAAAAGGCGGTTTATCAAAATCACCAAATTTTTCTCCAAAGGCCTGAATAGCCCCGCGCGTTCCGTCTTGCATTTCATAAAGACAGCCAATATCCAGATCGACGCCAACCTTACGGGCCTTTTTAAACATTTTGCCGAAAAACCCGGATTCCTGTACCAAGACATTATCCCATGCCACGCCAATTAAGATTGATTCAAAACCATTTGGCCCCGGGCTTACGGCAACATGCCCCCCCGGTTCACTCAGAAATTCACAATTCTCAGGGTGATCGCTGGCCTCTTTATACCCAGCAGCCCCCAAAGAGCGTCCATGCTTGGAAAATTTAGCACGGCTTTTTGTCGCATCCATTATTGCGCTGGCTGAGGGACTTAAGTCTTCGCTCATTTCAATAGTATTCCTTTTAAAATTCAGTCTGTACCACGATGGCAATCTTACACGAAGACCGTCCGAAATTCTAACGCTTTGGCAAATATTAGTATAAAACTTGTATTAATATAGAACTTGGTTAGGCCTATCCAAATTCACAGCCATCAATATGGTCATTTACCATACCCATGGCCTGCATGAAGGAATAACATGTGGTTGGGCCGACAAATTTCCAGCCGCGGCGTTTTAAATCTTTTGACATAGCTTGAGCAACATCATTATAAGCCACCACATCTTTACGGCTTTCAGGACGGCTATGACGCTTGGGCTCATAACGCCAAAAATACACATGCAATGCTCCAAATTCCTCTGTCATTTCCATGGCCCGGGTTGCATTATTAATGGTGGCCTCGATTTTGCCTTTATGGCGAATAATGCCAGTATCATTCATTAAACGCGCGACATCACATTCATCGAATTGAGCCACTTTCCAAAAATCAAAACCATCAAACGCAGATCTAAAATTCTCACGCTTACGTAATATTGTTATCCAGCTCAGGCCGGCCTGAAATCCCTCTAAGCATATTTTTTCAAATAAACGTACGTCATCATGTACCGGGCGCCCCCATTCTTTATCGTGGTAACGAACATACACATCATCATCACCGCACCACCAGCAACGCCGCTTACCATCCTTACCGGTAATCAAACTATTCATTTCAAGATTTTAACCTTTTTAAAATAACCAAGATCTATCATTATACTGTAAAGGAACTGTATCATGATATTCAAAATCGGACATTGGCTGGACAAACAATATTATAAATTTTTTCCGCCCGAGGATGAGGGGCTGGGACTTAATAACAGCGAAAATCTAAACGGCAACGGGCAGATTACCGACTTTCGCGGTATGAGCGATCAAGAATTTCTGAGTCATACAACGCCGGATCTTAACGCGCTGGAACGCATTCGAGTCATTAAATACGCGGTTTATCAAACCAGAAAAAAAATCGCTATTCCAGTCTGCGCCATTATCCTCCCATTAACCGGCTATATTGATTATCTATTGCTATGGTTACAGCGTGGTAACGATGATTCAGGCGCGGGGCTTACATTTTTAGTGGCCAGTGTAATTTACTGGTGGGTAACGCAACCAAAACGAGAATACACACGTAGCTATAAAGAAAAAATTTTACCAAAACTGGCCAAAACCTTCGGCGAATTCATTTATGATGTGGATGGAAAAATTGCGATGAGCGCGCTTCAACCATCAAAAATCATTCCATCCTTCGATAAATACAAATCTGAAGATTACTTTAAAGGCACATATAAGGGCGTAGACATGGAATTCTCCGAGGCTCATCTCACCGAAACAAGAGGGTCTGGAAAAAACAGGCGCCGGGTCACTACGTTTAAGGGACTCATTATTTTGCTGGATATGCAGTCCAAAAAATTTCTTGGCCATACCATATTAGACAAAAACAAAACCGCATTGAGTGAATGGTTTAAAGAAAAAACGTCACAAATGAAGCGCGCCCGCATGGTCGACCCGGAATTTGAAAAAATTTTTGATGCATACACCAATGACCAGGTAGAGGCGCGATACCTGATTGACCCGCTTATGATTGAAAACCTGAAAGGTTTATACGAAGAATATGACGGAAAGGCTATGAACGTAGCCTGGTATGATTCAAAAATGCTGATTATGATTTCTTCAAAACACAATCATTTCGAACCAGCACATATAAAAATTCCGGCAACCGACCCCAGAAGCATTCTAAATATGAAACATGAAATTGGCCAGATACTCAGTATTGTCGAAAGACTTGATCTATATGATCCGGCGGATCTGGAAAACCAGCGTGATGCATTATCACGCGAAATTGCCGGCGAACAACAACAAACTGCGTAAATCTTGACCTATTGTAAAGAGCGCGCTAAATCATCCCATATGGATACACATGAGACTATTCGCGCGCGCCGTGCCGTTAAACATTACGACCCGGATTTTATTATCCCCGAAGCCCATGAAAAGGAGCTTTTCGATCTAGCGCGTCAGTCACCAACATCATTTAACATGCAAAACTGGCGCTTTGTCATTGTCAAAGATAAAGCGAAACGCCAACAAATACGCGCCGCCGCATGGGGGCAGGCCCAAATAACAGAAGCCTCACTGCTTGTCATTTTATGTGCAGATACACATGCTCATAAAAAAGACCCGGCGCGATATTGGCACGGTGCCCCACAAGCCGCGCAAGACGCGCTAATCCCTAAAATCACACCCTTTTATGAAGAACTCCCCCAAAGACAGCGCGACGAAGCAATGCGATCAGTCGGCATTGCTGCGCAAACGCTGATGCTGGCGGCAAAAGCATTCGGATACGATTCTTGCCCAATGATTGGTTTCGACAGTGATGAAGTTGGCAAAATAATTGACCTGCCAGACGACCACGTGATCGGCATGATTATCACCATAGGTAAAGCGATTAAACCCGCATGGCCGAAAACGGGACAGCTGCCCGATCAGGAAATCATTCTAATCGACAAGTTCTAACACAATGAGTTTTTCCTTTAAATCCCGCGCATTTGTGCTATACAGGGCCCAATAAGATTTTAAGTTTTATAGTGGAGTAATATCTCAGATGGCATCTTATCAATATGTTTATGTAATGAACGGTTTGTCGAAATCATTCGATAACAAAAAAATTCTGGAAAATGTAACCCTGTCCTTTTTCCCTGGCGCAAAAATCGGTGTTTTGGGGCCAAATGGTGCGGGTAAATCCACCTTGCTGAAAATTATGGCCGGACGTGATAAAGAATTTACGGGCGAGGCATGGTCAGCAGAAGGCGCACGTGTGGGCTACCTGGAACAGGAACCGGAACTGGACCCCAATAAAACAGTTCAGGAAAATGTGATGGAAGGCCTTGGCGAAATCAAAGAAAAGCTGGACCGTTTTAATGCGATTGGCATGGAAATGGGTGAACCGGATGCCGATTTCGACGCGCTTTCCACCGAAATGGCAGAGTTACAGGATTATCTGGATAATAATGACGGATGGGAATTGGAACGCACCATTCAAATTGCCATGGATGCACTGCGCTGCCCGCCGGCAGATTCTCCTGTCACTAATCTTTCAGGCGGGGAGCGCCGCCGCGTTGCCCTTTGTAAGTTATTGTTGGAAAAACCTGATTTATTGCTGCTTGACGAACCGACCAACCATCTGGACGCCGAAAGTGTGGCTTGGCTACAAAAATTCTTGGATGAATATAAAGGCACCGTTGTAATGGTGACGCACGATCGTTATTTCCTTGATAACGTCACCGGATGGATTCTGGAAGTCGACCGCGGGCGCGGCATTCCTTATGAAGGTAATTATTCGGCTTATCTGGAAGCCAAGCGTAAGCGTATGGAACAAGAATCACGCGAAGAAGAGGGGCGTAAAAAGACCCTGAAGCGTGAACAGGAATGGATGGGCCAAAGTCCGTCTGCCCGCCGGACAAAATCAAAAGCCCGCATAAATTCTTACAACGAATTGCTGGCGAAATCCGAGGCCAATACCAACCGCGATGCACAAATCGTCATCCCGACGCCACCGCGCCTTGGTGATTTGGTAATTGAAGCCAAAAATATTTCCAAAGGATTTGGCGACAAACAGTTGATCGAAGGGCTTTCATTTAAATTGCCCCCAGGCGGCATTGTCGGGGTTATCGGACCAAACGGTGCGGGGAAATCCACATTATTCAAAATGATCACCGGACAGGAAAACCCGGATAGCGGGGAATTCAACGTCGGGGAAACTGTTAAACTCGGCTATGTTGACCAAAGCCGTGATAGCCTTGATCCGAAGAAAACTGTCTGGGAAGAAATTTCTGGCGGAACAGATATCATAAAACTTGGCAAAATCGAGATGCAATCACGGGCTTACGTGTCTGCATTTAATTTCCGCAAAGGTGACCAGCAACAGTTGGTCGGCAATCTATCAGGAGGACAACGCAACCGCGTACATTTGGCTAAAATGTTAAAAGAAGAAGCCAATGTCATCCTTTTGGACGAACCCACCAATGATTTGGACACAGAAACATTAGCGGCATTGGAAGAAGCTATTGAAAATTTTGCTGGCTGCGCCGTCATTATCTCTCACGATCGCTGGTTTCTGGACCGTCTATGTACGCATATTCTCGCTTTTGAAGGTGAAAGCCATGTTGAATGGTTTGAGGGTAATTATCAGGATTATGAGGCCGATTACCATCGCCGCATGGGTCATGACGCAGACACCCCGAAACGCATCAAATACAAGCCGTTAAGGAAGGCCGGATAAACGGGTTTTTATATTTATCATGTAAGAAAGAGAGGGCCCCCCTCTCTTTTTTTATATCTGATTGAACATCACACAACGCAGGAAATAATTACAGACCACTAACTTAGGCTATGGAAATACAAAAATTTGGCCGCATGTGATTTGAAAAATAATAAAAAACCAGAGGTAAGAAAAAAATTGCCCTTATCCTGGAAGAAACTATCATATTCAATTGAAATCATGATAAAATATGAAGATTAACTGCGTGTTTTATTAAAATTTTAAATGTTTTTCATGTAGACTATATGTGCGGTAGTAAAATATTTTTTGAGTGGTAGAAGATTAACGTGAGTACAAATAAGGCAACCTTAGCAATTCGATATGCATTGCTTCCTGGCTTAAAACCCAGGATGGGAAGGCTTTTTGGCACAGGATTTTCTTTCTTTTCCATGCTCATGGCGCAAATTTATGCCATGGCAGGTCTGCTCCCCCCTAATCACCCATACTTAAACCCTGAAAACAAGGGGCGGTATGGCGTTCGCCATGTTATTGCAGAGGCCGCAAATAATTTACAACTCAACAAACACAATCTGGATAAAATTTTTATCTTCTTCGCCCTGCTGGTTGGGGCGGTCATTCTGATCATGCAGTTTGTTATCATGATTGGTGTATTTTTGATTAATACCGCCTGGGCCATTCCAATCGCAGACTTGTTCGACACGTTAAATCCGCAAACTGATATTGCATATAATCTGTTAACATTGGTGTTCGGCGTACCTGACATTTATTGTTCATCCTCTTCGCCTGGCGTTTGCAGCGACAGCAACGCCCTTGTGCCATTCCCGATTCATAATGGATTACACGACCTGTTTCAGTTTTATTCCTTTGGTCTGTTACTGATCGGTGTTTTGATTTTACTCTACTTCATCATTGTTATCATTGCCGAAACTGCTGTAACAGGGTCACCGTTTGGGCGTCGTTTTCAGAATGTCTGGGTGCCTGTCCGTATTGTCGTGGCATTGGGTCTGCTGGTTCCCATCAATTATGGCCTAAATTCCGGTCAATACCTGACACTTTATACCGCCAAATTAGGCTCAAGTCTGGCGACAAGCGGCTGGTTACGCTACAATAACACAATCGAAAACCATTCCTTGTTTGGCGGTGGTGGTAATGGCGCCAACCCGATGGGTGAAAAAGAAACATTAATTGCCCTTCCCAAAAGACCTGATGCAGGGTCAATTGTACAAGCCATGTCCTTGATACATACTTGTGCCTATTCCTACTGGGCCACGGCCGGAGAATTACCGGAAAATGCGAATGGCGCCAGACCATTTACTGCCGGTCATTATCATTACACCACAGGAACCCAGCCAGTCGCCGGTAATGACCCCATCAAAATCAGGCCATGGTTTGTAAAAACATCGCCCAATACCTTTCCTGCCCCTGGCCCGGAAACCCGGTATGAGGTAAGGAATAACACAACCATTCAAGAAGCTCTGGACTTCTACGGCAACGGAAATATCATCATTCGCTTCGGTGAACATAAAACATCCGGAAATCCGCATAGTGAAACAGGTGAGGTAAAACCATATTGCGGTGACATTACTATACCCGTGGTCAGTGTTTTAGGCCGCAATGTCCCGGTAGGATCCCCCGGCAGTTCCGCCGCCATGATCATTCTAGACGCCTATTTCACCATGGTGCGCAATATGTGGTTCCGCGGCGCCGCGGGCGCAGAACCTTTAAGCCGCGCCGCCGTCCTATTCTACGAAAACTCAACCAGCCAGCAAAACCGCACTGTTCGCACATGCGATCCAGCAGAGGCATGTGGCGGTCTTGGCTTACCCAGCTGTACAGCATTGCTATTCACCGCTGAACGTGAATGTACACACCTTACGCCTAGTAAAGAATGGTCCGAAACGATTAAAGATCAAATACAATCCTTAATCATCGACGTTGCGCTAATGGATGCCTGGACTTTCTACCTAAACAATGCCGACATAGAAATTGAAAACGCCATCTTGAACCGCGGCTGGGCTGGGGCCGGCATGTGGTTTAATCGCCTTGCGCATTTGAATGGTACTTTTCAAGATTCCATAACGGCCTTACCGCATATGTCATTATACCCATCGGTCATGGAATATGTTCGCGACACCCAGCAAGCCGAAAATGCAGGGGTGACAGGAACCGAGCTGTTCAAACCTTATCTATCACGAGAAAGACAAATCCCATTTGGGCCCGGTGATAAAAACACGGCTATCGCCCTGCATAAAACGTACGAGCTCTGGAATCAGGATGGCGGCGCCAGCGGAGACCCCGAAAAAGAAGTCATGTATAATGCCTTTATGGATGCCATGAATATGGTTCTTGGCACCGATGGATTATTTGATATTCGGGGCGCAAACGTACATTTAAACCCGCTAGTTCAGTTAATTATGATCGGCAAAGGCATGGTAGAAAGCACCATCCGTAACTTGGGGGTTGCGGCAGGAACCTCGTTTATGGGCGGTATTGCGAATGCGGCTGGATCCGGCGCCAATAATTTCTTTGCAGGCGTTAGCTCAATGATGACATCAACGGCTTTTCTGGGGCTAACTGCCGGGCTTGTTCTGTTTTATGTACTACCATTTTTGCCATTCGTTTATTTCTTCTTTGCCGTTGGGTCATGGGTGAAAAGCATATTTGAAGCCATGGTCGGCGTTCCATTATGGGCGCTTGCCCATATACGGCTTGATGGCGAAGGTTTACCCGGAGAATCCGCATCCAACGGATATTTCTTGTTGCTGGAAATTGCTGTCAGGCCGATTCTAACCGTGTTTGGACTTGTCGCGGCGTTACTGATTTTCACAGCGCAGGTCAGAGTCTTACATTTTATATGGGATCTGGTTGTTGAAAACAGTGCCGGTTTTAGTGACACGTCTCTGGTCACGCTTAATGCCGCCTATTTTGATCCGGCGAGCACTAATCCGCGGGACGCTGTAAAACGCGGTATTATTGATCAATTCTTCTTTACCGTTATCTATACAATCATTGTTTATATGCTTGCGACCGCATCTTTTAAGCTCATCGATAGCATACCTGACAATATTTTACGCTGGGGCGGTATTGGTGTGTCGGCCTTTGGTGATACCAATCAAGATGCCCTGGATGGCCTACAGCGATATGTGGCCATGGGTGGTATGATTCAGGGACAGCAAATTACTGGTGGCGCTATGCAGGCTTTCTCAGGAACTGGGCGGGGCCTTGGTCAAATGGCAGGCTTAGGCGGCAAAGTAGGAGGATCAACTTAAATGAGTAGTGCTTCCATCAATAAAAAAGCCATATTAAAATATGTATCTCTGCCGGGAATCAGACCTCGTTTTGTGGATTTATTCGGCCGCGGCTTTCATTATATCCCTTATTTCATTGCGCTGGTTTATGAATGTGTACGCCTTCTTCCAAAGGGGCACCCTTATCTAAACAGTAATAATATTGGCCGCTTCGGAATACGGCACGTTATTGCCGAGGCTGCGAATAATCTGGTTTTGGACAAAAAGAATATTGACCAGATCGCAGTATACTTTCTGATCATCATCGGAATGATTATCGTCTGCGTGCAAATCATATTGGTATTTATAGCCCTATTCATGCAGCCAACAATGGCCGCATTCCCTGCCAATTACTCAGAGTTTTTCGTACCAGGCGCCTATGGCGGTGTCGGTACCGAGCAGGATTTGGCATTGATATTACTGGATATGGTTTTTGGCGTACCGGAAATGTTTGGATCTTGTGTTGATCAAGTCGTAAATCCGGGGGCCTTTTGTGAATCAAACTCCGGCCAACCCATTGAAATGTCCCCCGATTTGGTGGCTCTTTTAAGCAGCCCCGGCCCCAATACACCAAGTTTTACGCATTGGGCGGTATGGCCCTATCCCATTCATGAAGGTCTGCACCAGCTTTTTGCAGTATATAGTTACGGCCTGCTGATCATTGCCGTCTTTATTACGATATACTTCATGATTACGGTTGTGGCCGAAACAGCACAAACCGGAACTGCATTTGGTAAGCGTTTTAACAAAGTATGGGCCCCAATTCGGATTGTTGTTGCCTTTGGCCTTCTGGTTCCCATTACGCTGGGCATGAATTCAGGCCAGTTTATTGTGTTATATGCGGCAAAATTCGGTTCAGGTTTTGCATCCAATGGATGGGCGTATTTCAACACCAGCTTTTCAGACCATTATTTAGAAAATTGGAAAGAGCTTGTATCCGTCCCTAACATGCCTGAACTTGGCGGTCTTGCGCAATTCTTCATGGCGGCCGCAACCTGTAAATCTGCCTATACGCAACTTTATGCCAACACTGCTACCCCATGGACGGAAAACGCAGCCAGCGATTATCATATCGTGCCCTATGTAATTAGGGAGACCAATACAATTGGCGGTAACGCGTATGCTTTATCCGACCCTGGCGGGGACATCCCCGCCTTTGGTGCAACCGTGGCACAGGACCCTTACGAAGATTTTATGAATGTGGGTAATTTTAGCTATAAATCCAACCGCATGATCATCAGGTTTGGTAGACAAAGTAGAGAGGACTACAGGGATTATCTGGGGTATGTAAAACCGATTTGCGGCGAGATTGTCCTTAATCTGGAAGATAGCCGCGAACCCGGCGCGGCCGAGCCCGGCGCCGAAGTCATGCAACGATTTTATTGGTGGCTAATCAAACAACTATGGTGGTCGGAAGGGCGTCTGGAACCTTTCGTGGGAACCCAAAGATATTCGGAAAGTTACGCCAAGAAAGAAATCGGGGCCCTTGATTTTGACCCTACAACCGATTTACTGCCCGAGGAAATAAACCGGCGTTATATGATGGAAAGGTTGGCCATTCACATGAATGAGGCACTAACCGGAACCGGCGGCCCCGATAGCGGGGGCCTTGGTAATGCTGTTGACGCCGAACGGGCCTCAACCGAATGGAATTTAACGCCGGAGCTCATGGAAAAAGGGTGGGCCGGCGCGTCATTATGGTACTCAAAAGTCGCGCAAATGAATGGGGCCGTCACATCGGCCACATTTAATGTTCCCGTTCCTTCTCTGTATCCGTGGCTCATGGAATACACGGCTGGAAAGCAAAAAGAACACAATCAGAATACAACAGTGGACAATCGTTTTAACCCCGTATTGGCCGATGGGGTGCCCGTGCATTACCCATCGGAACAACAAGGGGAAATGGCACGCGCCATGTACGAAGCCTATTCATTCTGGGCCGATGCTGCCGGGGGCGCATCAACCCAAATTGAACCCACAGGCAACATCATCAAAGATGGAATTAATTATCTGTTCGGCACAGAAGGTCTTTTCGATATGCGTAAAAACCTTGATGTACACCCATTGGCACAACTTGTCGGTATTGGCCGTTCCTTGGTGGAGAGCTCGATTCGTAACATTGGATTTGCCGCCGTTGGCGGGGGGGCGGCCGCAATAACACAAACTTTAGGCGCCTTCGGGATGTCCGCATTGGCCGGCACAGCCTCCAGTTTCCTTATTTCAATCGCCATGGTTGGCTTAACGGCCGGATTTATCCTCTATTACATCGTGCCGTTTTTACCTTTCATATATTTCTTTTTCGCCGTTGGCGGATGGGTCAAAGGCATATTTGAGGCCATGGTGGGCGTGCCTTTATGGGCACTGGCGCATATTCGCATTGATGGGGAAGGTTTATCCGGTCAGGCCGCGCTTAACGGATATTTCCTGATTTTTGAAATATTCCTAAGGCCAATCCTGATAATATTTGGCTTCTTGGCCAGTATTCTTATTTTCTCGGCTCTGGTAGAGGTCTTGAATGATATCTTTGATATGGTCGTTGCCAATCTTGGTGGATTTGACGTCAATGAAGAAGCCTTTGATAGCGCCGGTACAGGTATTAGTTATATTGAATATTATAGATCGGCCGTTGATGAATTTTTCTTCACCGTTATCTACGCCGTCGTCGTCTATATGATTGGTATGTCCTGCTTCAAGCTGATTGACCAAATCCCGAATAATATATTGCGCTGGATGAACCAGAATGTTGCGACATTTAACGATTCTCGTGAAGATCCTGCCCAAGGTCTGGTTGGCACCGCTCAAATGGGAGCGCAACAGGGTCTTAACTCAATGGGCGGCGGCCTGGAAAAAATGATTAGTAGCGTCAGCGGGCCGCGATAAACGTGAATGACAAACAAAAGACAACATGATACTGACACGTAAAAAAGCCTTGAAATACACGTTGCTGCCGGAAGTTTTTCCGCGCATCGGCAAACTATTTGGGACAGGTTTTTTTCATGTCGCGTTTTTAATTGCCCAAATATTTCAGTCTGTACGTCTGCTCCCCAGAGACCACCCTTATCTAAACCCGCAAAATATGGGACGTTTCGGAATACGCCACGTTATTGCCCAGGCCGCGACCAATTTACAATTCAAGCGCGGCAACATCGACCAGATTATAATATTTTTTACAATTACGGCCGGGCTGGTACTTCTTGTTATTCAAATCACACTTTTGGCCATGGCTTTTTTTGCGCAACCTGTTATCGCCGCGGGCATGGCGTCATTCGCGGGGTGGTTTACCCTGAACACCGGGCATGCGTATTACCCTTACGACGAAACCAATGACATCGCCCTCATGCTACTGGACCGCATATTTGGGGTGCAAAATATTTTTAATTCATGCATATCGACGGCTGCGGCATGTATTGACCACCAAGGCAACAACCTGACCAAGGCGGCATCCTACCCTTATCCAATGCACTCAGCGCTACACAATTTATTTTATATGTACTCAATCGGGATAAGCATTATGTCCCTTATGGTGATCGTCTATTTTATTATGACGATTATTGGGGAAACGGCCGTAACCGGCACCCCTTTCGGCCAGCGTTTTAACCGGGCCTGGGCGCCGGTTCGCCTTATTTTATTTTTTGCCCTTCTGGCTCCGCTTAATCTTGGCGGGGGGCAAAATGAAGGCTTAAACGGAGCCCAGCTTATCACATTATGGACCGCCAAATTCGGTTCTAATTTTGCCACAAATGCCTGGGGCGTCTTTAACACCACAACCGCCAGAACCTATTATCAACCCAAACAATTAATTGCCATTCCCTCGCCCCCTATTTTGACCGGAATGTCGCAATTCTTCACCTTGGTGAACGCCTGCATATACGCAGAAAAAGTCATTAATAACAGAGATATTCAATGGTATATCGTCCGGTCGCAACCGCCCTGGAACCGCTTCCCCGGGCCGCCGCCGCCCCAATTTTTCACCCCCCCGGCCAATACAACCCCGGTCGCAGGTATGTTAGATACGGTGAACTTTACCGGTCAGGTTCCCGCACCTACGGATATATTGGCCTGGACAAATAATGGCTCGCCGCATGTGGTTATCGGCGAATATGATTTTAACCGCCACCAAAAATATAATGGAAGGGTTAAACCCATATGTGGGTCGTATACTGTGCCAGCCAATACAATTTCAGAACCCGGAGCCCTGGAGGCTTTCGCGGCATATTGGTATACCACCATCGACTTTTTACCGGGCGGAAACTTTTATCCCGATATTGAAAATCTGGCGAAATGTAACGTCAACAGATCTTTAAGCATATTGGATATTCCCTGTGACCCGTCTGACCCCTTCCCGAATTATCAAGACCTCATCAGGGATCACCTATATTTCCTGCAATTAAGAGCCCAAAACTCTGTAGAAGCCGCTATCCTGCAACAAGTCAATACCGGCGACTTTACAATCACGAATGACCTGGTTGGCCGTGGATGGGCCGGGGCCGGCATATGGTTCAACCGGATTGCGCAAATGAATGGCGCATTGTCGGCCGCAATGTTCAATACTTTTACTGTAAAAACTTACCCTTTATTAATGGAAAAAATTAAGGAACAACAAACACAAAACGCCGATACATTAACCGTTGGCAATATGTTTAACCCGGCACTCAGGGACGGGAGAATTGTCTCTCTTCCCGGCAACCAAGACCATGAAATGGCAGCAGCATATTACACCCTTTACAAAATATGGGACTCAAACTCACAGAGTATTAGCCCGGAAACAGCCCCCACAGGCAACCCGATTATGGACACCATCAATGCCATTCTTGGAACAAACGGGCTGTTTAATATGCGCGAGCCGGCGACAGGCCCCGCGGCCGCCGTGCACGACGGCAACGAAGAGGTGCATCCGCTTGCGCTCATGACATCTTTAGGGCGTTCAATGGTACAGGCATCCATTAACAATCTGGGTGTCGCGGCCGGTGCAACTCTTGGCGGCGGCCTGTTAAGCATCTTGCAACAATTCACGGGCGCAGCAGCCCTTTTAAAAACTGCAAGCAGCTTTCTGGTAACAGTCGCCACAGTTGCCATCATGATCGGTCTTATGCTGGGCTATATTTTACCGCTGATGCCGTTTATATATTTCTTTTTCGCCATCAGCGGTTGGATAAAAAGCATATTCGAGGCCATGGTAGCCATGCCAATCTGGGCACTTGCCCATATTCGAATCGATGGGGAGGGCGTTGTCGGGCCTGGGGCGACCAATGGGTATTTCCTTTTATTCGAAATATTCTTAAGACCGATATTAATATTAATAGGTATGCTGGCCAGCATTATGATTTTCTCTGCAATGGTACAGGTCCTGAATCAGATTTTTGATATCATGGTCAATAACGTGGGCGGTGTCGACAGAGAGGACCTGACACCTGCTAACATTGCATATTACCGCGGTCCCATAGACGAACTATTCTATACGGTTATGTATGCGGCCATTGTTTATATGATGGGTTTATCTTGCTTTAAGCTAATTGACGGCATCCCAAATAATATCATGCGGTGGATGGGCGTTTCGGTCGCAACGTTCAAAGAAAACGCCGGAGACCCGGCAAGCCAGCTAGCACAAACAACCTACCAGCGCGGTAATATGATGATAGGTCAGGTGACAGGCGCCTTCGATAATAATGCCGGACGACTTGCCGCAATGGCCAATGCATAAATGCTTACATGCATTATACGCCCAATTCACAGGCATATAGATGCACAATCACACAAATCCCTGCCTATACTGTGCAGAGATTTATGAAAGTATCTATTCTGTGAAAAAGAAATTTAACTTTTTAAATGCGCAATCAGAACATCGACCTGACCACCACCGCGTTGAATTATAGAAGCAAATTCAGAGCGTTGTGTTGTTGCCATGCTAACGCCTTCGACAATGATATCAATCACCTTATACGAACCGTTTTTCTTTCGCACACGCCAATCAACACTAATTTTTTGATCATTGTCATCAACAATATAACTTTGCACGATCACATCGGCGCGGCCTTCCGGACGGGCTGACTTTATTTCAAATTCCTGGCCATTATAATCACTGAAACGGCGCGAATAGACATCAATGACCATTGTTTCAAATAACTTTTGAAACTCTTTTTTCTGTTCCTCACTGGCAGATCCCCAGTAACGACCCATGGTAAAACGCCCAATCGTCTTAATATCAAAACTGCTTTGCAACAGTTTCTTAAACTCTCTCTTGCGCTGCTCAAGTGTCAGATCTGGATTTGCAAGGAAATCAATTCCTTGTTTGGCCATACTATCAATAAAATCTTTGGCGCTATCTACCTCTTGTTGGCTAACCAGAAGATGCCCTTGATAGGTGATATCATTTGATTTCAAACTCATCGCTTCAAAGGCACTGGCACCCGCCGCAGGCAAGGCAACCAAAACAGTTGCCGCCGCAGATAATAGGACTTTACTTTTCATTATTCACAAGCTCCCTCATTTCTCAATTGCTTGATGGCTTAATAGTCATCGTATTCAGGGAAGTCGGGAACGTTACCCGCGGTTCCTCTGGCACGATCTTCTACCAAGGCCTGCCTGCGCTGGTAATATATACTGCGCGTTGCTGCATAATAATCTACAGAGGAGGCTTCGAGTTCCTCAAGAACATCAATAAGAGATTCACGCAGATCCAAATAGCTTAAACCAACCTTTGTGTAATATATGCCTTCTTCTTCAATATTAAAGAGGTACCAACGCAACGGATCAGCAAATCCATCAACTATATATCCCGTGTAATCGCGTAAAGACGATGGCCCTATTAATGGCAAAACAAGGTATGGGCCATGATCAACCCCCCAAATCGCCAGTGTCTGACCAAAATCTTCAGATTCATAATCGATGCCTTCGTGACCGGCTAAATCAAACACGCCGCCGACCCCGAGCAACACATTAACAATCGTACGAGTAATAACGTTTCCGGCCCCGGTCATATCACCTTGAAGAACCTGATTTCCGAAATTAACAGGGGCGCGAAGAGTGCGAAGAACGTTACGCACGCCAGTCCTCGCCGGTGTCGGAACAACTGTACGATAACCTTTAACAACCGGATGAATTACAGCATCACTGACAGCATCATTAAAGGCAAATACAGTGCGGTTATATTGTTCAAAACTGTCGTTAACCTCAATATCACCAACATAAACCGGTGCTTTATTACTAGCGCAAGAGGCTAGAAACAAACAGGCCACTGCCGCCATTATTTTTACTGAGTTTTGTCCGGTACGAAATACTTTCATGTTAGCGCTCTTCTTCTAATAACGAGGTTATCCTTTAATTCCACAATCATTGTGTATATCAAGTAAATCAGGTTTTGATTACTACTTGGTTAAAATTTTATGCAAGAAATACACAAGAATATGGGATATTAGTGATTATTGTATGAAAGGCAAGTGGCCTTTAACTAAAAATGGACACGTTCCCACCACTATTTTGTCATATCCAATGGCCCGCATGTCTGATCAGCCATCTTCTAAATTCATAATCACTGTCAAACCCAGCAAAAAGCAAATAAGCGAAGGCGCCCATGCGGCTAGAGCCGCAGGAATCTGGTGCGATGTCCCGAGCGCCTGCAAATAACTGGATAAAAAGAACACAAGAAATCCAATAAAGACACCCAAAACAATTAACATAAAGGTGCCGCGCTGCCTGGGTGGCCGTAACGATACGCTGGCCGCCAACAGAATCATCGATGCAAAAAATAATGGCTGGGCCCATAAATTCTGATAATAAACCCGCAACCGCGTAGCATCAAAACCCGTGGCTTCCAAAGTTTGAATATATCCAGGCAAGTTCCAGAAGGACATGGTGTCTGGGGATGCAAAGCTATCTTCAATTTCGGTGACGGTCAGCTGCGTTGGCAACACCAATTCCGATAGGTTTTCCGGGACTGTGGCTCCCGCGCGATGTATCTGAACATTATGAAATTCCCAAAACCCGTCTTTTAACAAAGCGCGTCTGGCATCGGTTCGCATTATAAAATTATCTTGCCCATCAAATTGCAACATGGTGACATCACGCAATTTCCATGTGGTTTTTTCGATTCTGGGCGCATGCAAAATGGCGTAATGATCTGGATTTTCAAGGCCTTGCCGCAACCAAAGCCCTTCTTCAAAAAAGGCAATTTGTGATGTATTATGCCTTAGATATTTATTCTCCAATTCAGTAAACTTACCGATTAGAACGGCCCCGACAGGATTAATAATCAACATTTGTAAAATACCGACAAATACGGCCACACCAATTACGGGCGCCAAAAACTGCCACACTGAAAATCCGGCGGATCTAACGACAATCAACTCATATCGTTTCGTCAGCTGCCAAAATGTAAACATCGCACTAAACAAAATGGCAAACGGAAACAATAATTGACCAACCTCGGGCAGCTTTAACAGCCCCATCTGAAGGACCAATCCGAATGATATATCCTCTTTTTTGCTAGTGCGTCTAATAAGCTCAACCGTATCGAACAAGTATATAATACCCAATAAAATCAATAACAAAAAAATCATATTGATAAAATAATTCCGGGCAATATAACGGCTTAATGTCGGCGTCATTCGCAAATTCATGTTCATCGAATGACCTCCCCTTCTTTATACAAAATCTGTCTTCGCATGGCTTCACTGGCGCCGCTAATGGCAAAACTCGCAATAACACTTGGCGCAATGATCAAAAGATACATAAGAACAAACCCCAGATTTGTATTATGGGCAATATTAAACGACGTAAGATACAACCCCTGAATACTCAGCACCACAACAATGACCAACAAGATTCTTTTTCCTTGCCCTCTGCGATCAACCGGCCCAATTAACAATACCGCCAAGGCAATTAATGTATAAACTATTGTTAAAAGCGGGCTCGTTAAACGCTTGTTAATCTCAATCTGGAAATCGCGAATCGATTCGACGTCCCGCTCGACAGTCATATCTGGATTGAATAATTCAATTAATGTGCGTTCTTCCGGCTCACGCCATCGTTGATTCACCGGGGCGCTTTCAGGCAAATCAATGATATACCGATCAAAATTCAAACGCTGTAATACGCCTTTGTCCCGATTGTATTCTTGCCGGGATCCTTCATATACCACCACTTGAAACGAATCATCTGTATTCAAAATAACGCCGCGCTTTGCAACCACAGTTGAGGGATAAGGGTTTTCATCACGATTATCATGGATGAGCAGCCCAACCATTTCTCCATCTGCATTTTTTTCGCGCACATAGACCGTTAAACCTTTACCTGCGCGATTAAAAACCCCTTCACGGAACAAAACTGTCGAAAATTGTGCCTGAATTACCTGTTGCATTTTTTTCATACTATTCAGGGCGACAGGTGTGGCAAACATGGCCACGGCATACAATAAAAACGTCAAAATCAGTGCCAGCAAAATGGCAGGACGGCCAATTTGAAATGGTGAAAATCCAATCGAGCGAATGGCCACCAATTCTGAATCCATATTCATCTTATTAAAAACAAAGACAACAGAGCTCATCATAGCCAATGGGACAATAATTTCAAAAAATCGTGGTAACGCCAAAGACGTCAGATACCAAAATGTCAAACTGGAAGCCCCTGATTCCACGACCAATTCCAGAAACTTTAAACTTTGGGTCAAAAATACGACAGAGGTCAAAACAAAAGTTATAAAAATCGTCGCAATCACTAGATTTTTAAATAGATATGTATCAAAACGAGCCATAATTCAGTTCAACTATCTTATCGTCAAAATTTAAGGTTTCCATTGGCAGCAGGTCTGGAAAACGTTAGAGTAATCACTATAGTAAAACTCTGGCCAAAACAAGAAAACATAGGAAAATGAATCTCTATGGATATTAATTTTGTAAAAACAATTCAAAAAGACGCCGATACCATCATTCTGCCTGTATATGAAGGCACGGATGAAAAGCGCTTTGACCTTATAACAGGATCACTGGATACGGCAACAGCCAAGGCGATAGAGACAATCGCCAACAAATCAAAATCATTTAAAGCCAAACATGGCAGCACACTTTTGATGAATTTGCCTGAAGGCGCGCCAGCCGATCATGCCATTCTTCTTGGCCTGGGGCAGGCAGGCGATATGACGCCATACAAAGCCGAGGAAGCTGGCGGTAAATTATTTGCGGCGCTTAAAGGCACTGGCGCGACCCTTATCAATATTATCATTGAGACAGGCCACGCAGCCGGGGATAACAGCCCCTCCACCATAGCAGCTCACATAGCCTATGGCATGGAACTGCGTTCCTATAAATTTGATCTCTATAAATCAAAAAAGAAGGATAACGAAGACGAAACGCCCGTGGTACGGGCCGCATTCGTCATTTCAACAGATAACGAAGCGGAGAATATTTTCACGCCCTTAAAGTGTGTCGCCAGCGGGGTTTATACCGCACGTGACTTCGTGAATGAGCCACCAAATACGCTTTACCCGGAAAGCTACGCCGCACAAATAAAGGAACAACTTAAGCCGCTAGGCGTCAGTGTCGAAATCCTGGACGAGAAAAAGATGATCAAAATGGGCATGGGGGCTATTATGGCCGTCGGGAAAGGGTCAGAACGCCAGCCGCGGATGGTCATCATGAAATGGAATGGCGGCGCTAAAAATAAACATCCCGTACTTTTGGTGGGTAAAGGCGTAACATTTGATACAGGAGGCATCTCCATTAAGCCGGGCGCTGGAATGGATGAAATGAAAATGGATATGGGTGGATCGGCCGCTGTGGTTGGCACCATGAAGGCATTGGCCCTGCGCAAATCAAAGGCCAATGTTATTGGTATCGTCGGATTGGCTGAAAACATGCCATCCCACAATGCTTACCGCCCCGGAGATATTGTAAAAAGCTATTCAGGGAAAACCATAGAGGTTTTAAACACTGACGCCGAAGGGCGCCTGGTTTTGGCCGATTGCCTAACATATGGGCAAGAGATCGCAAACCCCGAAGCCATAATCGATCTGGCCACGTTAACAGGAGCAATTATGGTTGCCCTGGGCCACGAATATTGCGGGGGCTTCGTCAACAATGACGAACTTTGGGGCAAACTCGAATCCTCCTCGGCACGTACAGGTGAAAAACTATGGCGTATGCCTTTGGACCCAGTCTATAAAAAAGACATGGAAGGCACGTTTGGTGATTTACAAAACCTTGGTAAATCCGGCCGCTGGGGCGGATCATGTACGGCAGCGGGGTTTTTAGAACATTTCATTAATGAGGGGACGCCTTGGGCCCATCTTGATATAGCTGGAACGGCATGGATTAAAAGTGATAAGGCTACTGTACCGAAATACGGTACAGGCTTTGGCGTACGCATTCTAAATGATTTTATTGCTGAGTATTACGAATAACGACCAGTTTCTATGAGTATCTACAGCCCCGACAAACAAAAAATAACAACACCGCATGATCTTATGCGCGCCGGGCTCATATGGGATGGTGACTTTGCTGCGATAGAGGCCATTTCTGAACGTTATGCCATTGGTTTAACCCAACATATTCTTGACCTTATTAACGCTAATCCAAAATCAGAGGGCGTACGTCTGCAATATGTACCTCAAGAAGCCGAGCTATATACCACCCCAACAGAATTAGAAGACCCCATTGGGGATAACGCGCACAGCCCGGTAAAAGGCATTGTTCACCGCTATCCCGACCGCGTTTTATTCAAGGTCGTAAGCGGTTGTCCCGTTTATTGCCGATTTTGTTTCCGCCGCGAAATGGTTGGACCGTCGCATGCCCCCGTCACCAAGGAAGAGCGGGATAAGGCGCTCGATTATATTCGTGCCAATCCGGAAATTTGGGAGGTCATTTTAACAGGCGGCGACCCGCTTATTCTATCCGAACGGAAAATAGGAGCTTTACTGGATGAGCTATGCGCCATTGAACATGTCAAGGTCATACGCATACATACACGCGTACCAATGGCCGATCCAAAGCGTTTAACCGATGACTATTTAAAGATATTAAAGGAAAAATGCACCAAGCCGCTATATATTGTCATCCATGCAAATCATCCGAATGAATTTAATGATGCCGTTGAGCAGACCATAAAAAACCTGCATGAAATCGGGGCAAACCTTCTTTCACAAACCGCATTATTACACGGGGTCAATGATCACGCAGGCATATTAGAACGCCTATTCCGCAAATTGGTGACACTAAACGTCAAACCCTATTATCTGCATCATCCTGACATGGCCAAAGGTACATCACATTTCCGCCTGTCATTAACCGATGGTATGAACATATACCGGACGCTACTTGGCCGTATATCCGGTTTATGTCACCCTGCATATGTTCTGGACATTCCAGGCGGATATGGCAAAACACCGATTAATGCCAATTATATAGTCGAGTTAAAATCTGGTCATTATATAGTCGAAGATTATTTCGGCCGCAAACACAACTATGTAGATGATCTAAGCGACAATGCCGCAAGGAGCGACATATGAATGAAATAAGATTTTATCATTTGCAAAACCAGACCTTGGAACAAGCGCTACCAGCGCTCATTGCCAAAGCCTATGATAATGGGCACCGTATCATCGTAAAGGCTCCGGAAAATGAAATTGAGCATCTAAACGATATCTTATGGACATATCGTTCTGATAGTTTTTTACCGCATGGTTGCGAAAAGGACGGCCATGGCCAGCACCATCCTATTTGGCTAACCGATACTGATGACAATCCCAATGAAGCGGATGTTCTGATTCTAACACATAATCTGGACTCGCAATCCAAACACAACTTTAAATTATGCTGCGAAGTGTTTGATGGACGCATAGATAAAGACGTACATGCCGCACGTACACGTTGGAAAGCCTATAAAGACCAGGGCCTAAATATAACGTATTGGCAACAAACAGAGCAGGGAGGCTGGAATAAAAAAGCCTGAACCTTCCCTTCCGTTTACCATCCGCAAAGACCTCACGGATCTGCTAGTATAAAACAAAAATGTTCACCCTGCATTTATCAGAAAATGTGGTGAAAAAGGCATCATTATCATACCCGCCCATAATAAAGCCGCCATTTCTGGCGGCTGATTATTTTTATCTTAATTGAAACAAGAGCTTATTCGGCCGGGGCGGCCTCTTCGGCGGCTCCATCAACTGCGGACTCAGTAGCGGCCTCTTCTTCAGTAACCTCAGGCTCCGGGGCCAATTTAGCCTTTTCCGCAGCAATATCACCTTCACTTGGTAAAGCCATAGAGGTCGAACCCATACTACGCAGCCATGCGATCAAGGCCGCGCGGTCTTCCGGCTTCTTCATACCAATATAATTCATCTTCGTACCTTCAATATAGGCTTTTGGCTTATACAAAAACTCATTCATCTCCGCATAGCCCCATGACCCTGCTTTATTTTTCAGTCCATCAGAATATGCGAAACCAGCCACATGCGCTTTCGGACCGCCCAAAACCCCCCAAAGATTGGGCCCAACCTTGTCCGGCCCCCCGTTATCAAATGAATGACAGGCCGCACATGCCTTAGATAATTTCTCGCCCTTGGCAATATCGGCCGCCGCGATCAAGTGCATAATCGGTTCCGGTCCTTTGGGGCCTGATACGACGCCGGCAGCAACTTCACCACCTTCAATCGGCACAGCTGGCTCGCTCAGGGGTTCTGCATGGATAAGTTTATCCGCAACAAAGGCCGAAAGATACGCTGTAATACCTGCGATCAAAAAGGCTGCGAAAATTTTATTTGATTGTGGACCTGTCATGTGTGCTTCTGCAATGTTAGTTTATGTTGTTTAATTTTAGCTTCGTTACTATAGCAAGTTTATAAATACTTATCGACACTCTTTAACGCCTTGACTATAGTCATTCAACAAAAAAATATTTATACCATAGAAAAATGACATTAAAGCGAAAAAAAATAGCCTTTCAAGGCATGGCAGGCGCATTTTCGGATTTGGCCTGTCGCACAGTCTTTCCTGATCTTGAAACCTTGCCCTGCGCCTCATTCGAGGACGCATTTAATGCCGTGCAAAATGGGGAGGCCGATTTGGCCATGATTCCTGTAGATAACAGTATCGCGGGCCGCGTGGCAGATGTACACCATCTGTTGCCAGGCAGCGACCTGTATATTGTTGGTGAACATTTTCAACCTGTTGAACATGCCCTATTGGCCGTAAAAGGGGCGGATATTAAAGACTTGAAATACATTCATAGTCACATTCATGCCCTGCCCCAATGCCGCAATATTATAAAAAAATTAAGGTTGGAAAAGCGTGTACACGCCGACACAGCCGGCGCGGCCGCTGAAATTTCCAGCAAAAATGACCCGCAGCACGCCGCCATTGCCTCAACGCTGGCCGCTGATATATATGATCTGAATATTCTAAAAACCAATATTCAAGATAACAATCAAAATACAACACGCTTCCTTATTCTGGCGCCGGAACCTGAGATACCAGACACAGATTATGACGGCATCGTATTAACCACATTAATTTTCGGCGTTCGCAACATTCCGGCCGCGCTATACAAATGTATGGGCGGGTTTGCAACAAATGGCTTAAACCTGACCAAACTGGAATCCTATGTGAATGAAAACTTTCAAGCCGCCCATTTTTATTGCGACCTAGAGGGGCACCCTGATGACCCCCGCTTTAAACTGGCTTTAGAGGAGCTGGGTTTTTATGCCAAGGATGTTAAATTTCTGGGATCATACAAAGCGCACACATCCCGCATTCGGGAAGACGACGAATATTCGTAAGTTCAATAAAATATCACACCTTGGCATTGGCTTATGGGTAATCGCGTGTTAGGCTCCTGTTATTATATGAATTACGACAGATGATTATCAGGAGAAATTAATGCCTTCACACGCCGAACTAGCCTCAAAACTCCTTGCCGATGCGGCTGGGTTTTTCCGTACTTTGGGGGAACAAAACGCCGAACTAAAACCCCAAATGGATGAAAATGCAGGTGTGTTTGATCAAATGGCCGGCCTGATTCAACAAGACCCTAACGGGGAAATGAATGGAACCAGCTATGCCGAGCTCTGTGGCCGCCTTCTTCAAGATGCTGCCGGTTTCTTCCGTACCCTCGCCGAACAAAATGAGCCGTTGAAAGAACAAATGGAAGAAAATGCCAATGTCTTTGAACAAATCGGGCAACTGGTCGCCCAGGATCCGAACGGCAATCTTGATTAAAACTATCAATACACCGCTGATATAACCCTATTTTTATAACCCGGACGTCACCAAATAGGCGGCGATAAACGCTGCTGCGCTAATGGCAACGCCAATTCCCAATATGGCATAGGCACCCATCTCTTTCTTAAGATTGCCCTCAAATGTCTTTAAGGTCATATCAATTGTGCGTGAATTTTTAACGTCAAAATACTTCTTCTTAACTTCGACTTTTTGGAATTCACGGGTGTTATAATATTTTTCAGCTTCGGCAATGGCTTTATCCATATTATCGGTTATCCCTTTCATTTCCCAGGGACTTTTTGATTTTGCCTTCTTAGGGTCAAAATAAACATACACCGAATATTCGATGGAACCTGCTCCATCCTGCATCTGTCCTGTTGACATTACACTTGTCCCTCTATCTTTTTCAAATCAAACTAAAAAATAAGACCATATTTATACAATGGCCATTAACCATCTAAACTATGCTACTCATGAAAGTATAAAAAATAGTAAATTGATTAATAAAAGATTAACACTGGATAATATTTCCCATATTTTTTGCAACTTATCTACAGCTTCATTTGTATTTACAATAAAAAAAAGCTATGCTGGTTGTTGATTTTCATCAAGCATGGTCACATTCATCGACCTGCCCTGTTTATTCATAACTTCTCTAATTAGGTATCAGCATGTCACGTTCTACGGTCATCAAACGTTCAAAATCAAAACGTAAAAAAACGAGCCCTGCTTTGCCTTTCATACCAGAATTCCTGCAAGCCTTTATCGCGCGGCGTTTTGTCGACATAACAGCATTCACATTATTCTCCGCTGGGGCGTTTACCATTCTGTCGCTAGGCAGTTATCATCATAATGACCCATCCTGGAACAGTGCCGGCACCCAAACACTTCAAGAAAACGCCAGCCCCTCGATACAAAACTGGATGGGTGAGCCGGGAGCATTTTTAGCGGACCTTCTTCTACAAACCATTGGTGTAAGCGCCTTTTTAATGGCCATAACATTGTGCATATGGGGATTTCGCATCTGGAAACGTGCGGGCATTAATGCCCTGCCATTGCGCATCATCGCCCTTTTATCTATCCCTATGTTTGGTGCCATTGCTTTTGCCCAGATCCCGTCTGGTGGTTGGCTGGTGCATCCCTATATGGGCGCCAGCGCAGGCACTTTATTGCTTGAAAACATACATGACACAACCAGCCTTCTTCCATTTGGCTTGAGCGGCCTGTTTCATCCGATCGTGATTTGCCTGATCGCGGCGTGTGCTTGTTTCGCCGCCTTCAGCTATGCTTCCTGCTTCACGCGTCAAAACTTGCAGGCTTTTGGTGTGCGCCTGTTACGTATTACAGTGACCGGGGTTCTTATGGCTTACACAATCCTTCGCGGCATCAAAAACTGGATCTCACATTACAACGATCCGGATTATGACCAGGAACCCATCAAATTATTTGAAATGCCCAAAATGCCGCGTCTTTTAATGCGCCAAAATCACGATCACACCAAACCAGCAACAGACAAAGACCAGGCGCAGCAAAGAAAAAAAACAACACCTCAGATTTCAACGCCAGAACAAATGCAGCCCCCGGCTGAACCAAAGTTACAAAGCAATATCCCTGTGGTTTCCCGTCCGGCGAAAGCAACCGGCCCAAATCAGCAACAACCATCAACAAATCAACAACGCTTTGCTTTGAATGAAAACGGCGAATGGGTATTCCCGTCTCTGGACCTGCTAGAAGATATTCCAGAAGAAGATCAAACCGCACAATTGAACGAAGATGCCTTGCGTAAAAATGCCGAACTTTTACAAAATGTGCTCAATGATTTCAAGATTGAGGGTGATATCGCCAGCATTCACCCCGGTCCTGTTGTCACCTTATATGAATTTGAACCGGCACCGGGAACCAAATCATCACGGATTATATCGCTCAGTGATGATATTGCCCGTTCCATGTCTGCAATTTCTGTGCGGTGTGCCGTGGTACCCGGGCGCAACGTCATTGGTATAGAACTACCCAATAAAAAACGTCAATTCGTATATATGCGGGAACTTCTGGCAAGCCGTATGTTCGAAAAAAGCTCCGCCAGTCTTCCACTTATTCTGGGAAAAGATATTGGCGGCCAGCCCATCCTGGCCGATCTGGCAAAAATGCCACATTTGTTGGTGGCTGGTACCACAGGATCCGGTAAATCTGTGGCCGTGAACACCATGATTCTATCCCTGCTATACCGCCTGAGTCCGGAAAAATGCCGGTTCATTATGATCGACCCTAAAATGCTGGAACTATCCGTATACGATGACATCCCGCACTTGCTTTCCCCCGTCGTGACAGAACCCGGAAAAGCGGTTGTAGCGCTGAAATGGACCGTTGCAGAAATGGAGAACCGCTACCGCGCAATGTCAAAGCTCGGCGTTCGCAATATCGAGGGCTATAACGACAGGCTGCGCGAAGCCAAGAAAAAGGGCGAAACCATCATGCAAAAAGTCCAGACCGGATTTAATCCGGAAACGGGCGAGGCCACCTATGAAGACCGCCCAATGGATTTAACCGAGCTTCCGTTTATCGTCGTCGTCGTTGATGAATTTGCCGATTTAATGCTCGTCGCCGGCAAAGACGTTGAAAACGCCATCCAAAGACTGGCGCAAATGGCCCGTGCGGCAGGTATTCACTTGATTATGGCCACGCAACGCCCATCCGTTGATGTTATTACGGGTGTCGTTAAAGCAAACTTCCCGACAAGAATATCATTTCAAGTAACCTCAAAAATTGATTCACGCACCATTTTGGGTGACGGCGGCGCCGAACAATTGTTGGGGATGGGGGATATGTTATATATGGCACCGGGTGGGCGTATAACGCGCGTCCACGGACCATTTGTCAGCGACGATGAAGTTGAAGACGTTGTAAAATTCCTAAAGGCACAGGGCGAACCATCATACCTGACCGATGTCACAGAAGGCGGAGACTTCGGCGATAGTGAGGTTATGAATGCAATATTCGATAGCCGCGGGCCGGGCGGAAGTGACGAAGACAAGGTTGACGAGCTCTATGATCAGGCCGTTGCTGTTGTGGCCCGCGAAGGCAAGGTTTCAACCAGTTTTATTCAGCGGCATTTACAAATCGGATATAACCGTGCCGCCCGTATCGTTGAGGAAATGGAACGTCAGGGCATTATCTCCCCCGCCAACGCCACCGGCAAACGTAACATTTTGGTCAGCGACTGGAGTGAAGTATAAGGCGCCACCCTATGCCCCCCAATCATTTTTTAACCCCGCTGGCCAACAACAGTAGAATAACCACGGGATTATTCATACTCGCCATTATCGGTGCCTGCGCTTATTGGTTCAGCCTATATAACGCTGCCAGTTTTAATTTTAACGTCATATGGTTGTCCGAATGCGCAAAACGCATCCTTGCTGGTGGGCACATGGTTGATGTTTGTTTTGAAACAAACCCTCCCCTTAGTATCATTCTATATATGCCGCTTGTTTTAATGCAGCAGGCTTTGCTTCAGTTACCCATGGCCACATTATTCGCCTATTACACATTATGCTGCGTCATAATCGCCTGTGGTGCCGTCTATTATTTTGCGCAGAAAATCATGTTTATATCGGCCCAGAATGCGTTGATATTCAGCCTGTTATTTTTACTGGCCAATACCGCATTAACCGGAAGGTTTTTCGGAGAGCGGGACCATTTTGCCTTTATGGGCACGTTTGTTTTTTTCCTAGCGCAATACAGTATGACCATGAAAATCACCAGCAACAAGGTTTTACTCTATCTCAGCCTGTTTATAGGGGGCATCGGCATTTTAATAAAACCGCATTATGGTCTGGTTCCATTTCTCATGATGATTGATCGCTTACGACAATGGAAAAGCCCGCGCGCTATTTTTCAGCCGGATATTATTATCCTTGGCGGTTTATGTCTGGTCTATATCGCAATCGTCCTTCATTATTTCCCGGATTATATTTTCGATATCTTACCGCAATCGGCTGCTTTATATGCCAAAGCACAATTTCACGAAGGTTATGGTATGCCCTTCCTTAAAGGGGCGGCTTTCCTTGGTTTATGCTGGTTTGCCGTGTATAAAAATGCCCCCCAAGATGCCAGGCCGTTTTTAAACCGACTATTTATTATGGCGGCTGTTGGAATTTTTGTTTTCCTTATTCAAAAAAAGGGCTGGGGATATCATCTTGTCCCTTTTTACGGCAGCCTGTTTTGCGCTGTCTTTATTTCGCTTTATTTGATCGTGCCCAAATTACAGAATAAACACGCCCACCAGATAACGGCCCAGCTCACCATCATAATCATGGCCATAATCAGCGCTTTCATGATCAATAAAATACCGGCCCAAGCCCCGGATCATAATGATTTTCGAAACTATAACCTTGCCAGAGAAATTCGCACAATCCCAGAGGGCGAATCCTGTAAGTTTATGATGTTTGCCGGTATGCGAGAGGTCCAAAGCCTCGCCTATTACAATCGCTGCGAACTCGCTTCACGCTTTGCCGTTATATGGTTTTTCGCCCCAATTGCCCAATATCTAGATACACAAAACCCGGATATCAAGGCAAAATCCGCACAAACAGTACAGTATTACGCCGATATGATCGCCGCAGACCTGACAACCCACCGGCCACAAACCATCATAGCACGCAAGCCCAAGGCCGTATTCTTTAAAGCGTTACAAGAAACCAGCGAAACCTTCCGATCCGCATGGTCTGATTATATACTTATCAAAGAAGTCCCAAACGAAACACCTGACTATTTCGCCGGAAGCCCTTACCGTGATATCAGCGCTAAACAAGGGTATCAAATATACAAACGCCGTGACCTTGTTCCGCCCTAAAAAACTGGGGCCACTCGCCCCACTTTTTTTCAATGGCAACAAAAAAGCAAGCGGCCATAAAACTACGCAATAAATTTTTATTGTAGAGCGCGAAGGTTATCGCCTATAAGGGACGTATGATTGGCATAGAGACAAAACAAATCAGGGTTCCCATGAAATATCTTCTTAGCGTACTGGCCGCCTCGGCCCTTTTGATGATCAGCCCCGAAGGCGTCAAAGCCGCCGGTACCATTGATCCGGCGAAAATCGAACAGATCGAAAATTACCTGAACAATCTGGGCACGGCCCGCGCACGGTTTGTGCAGACCACGCATAACGGCACGCAGCTGGTAGGGACATTCTACTTGGACCGCCCCGGTAAATTGCGTTTCGAATATGACGACCCCGTCAAGGACTTCGTGGTTGCAGATGGATTTTTCATTTATTTCTATGACGCCGAATCCGGCGAGCAAAGCAACGCCCCGATAGGGCAAACTCTGGCCGATTTTATTCTGCGTGATGAGCTGGATTTCGGCGAAGACATTACCGTCAAAAGCTATAAAGACAAAGCCGGATTGATACAGGTTGAGTTGGTGCAAACCGCCGACCCCGAAGCCGGGGAATTAATTCTGGGTTTTGACAAAGATCCATTTTCCCTAAAGAAATGGCGCGTGATTGATGCGCAGGACCTCATAACAGAAATCGAATTATTTTATCTAAAAACAGATATTAAACACCCGGATGGAATTTTTGTTTATAAAGACCCCAAAAGCGGACAAAGCCCTAGTTATAACGATTAAAGCGAATTAGGTTGAAGGTATGAATTATAACAATCAAAATTCACAAGGGCCGCTTGATAACCTGATCAAAATGTTAGGCAACATGCCGGGTTTGGGAAATCGTTCTGCACGGCGCATTGCCCTGTATCTTTTACAAAAGCGTGAAACGGCAATGATTCCCTTGGCCCATGCCTTGCAGGATGCGGCCGAGAAAATTCAAAATTGCGATCGCTGCGGCAACCTGGATTTAAATAATCCGTGCAAAATATGCAACGATATAAAACGCGAAGGCGGCAAAATTTGTGTTGTTGCCCATGTCAGTGACCTTTGGGCCATTGAACGCACTGGCGCATTTCGCGGCCGCTATTTTGTGCTGGGCGGATTGCTGTCTGCACTGGATGGAATCGGGCCAGAAGATCTGAAAATCGATAAACTGGTAGATCAAATACGCGAACACAACTACGAAGAAATCATTCTAGCCCTTAGCGCTACGGTAGATGGGCAATCCACTGCCCATTATATTGCAGATCGAATTTATGGCCTCAATGTGAAAGTGACACGCTTGGCACACGGGGTGCCGGTTGGCGGCGAACTTGATTATCTGGACGAAGGCACGATAACCACCGCCCTGAAATCACGCAGCGCCGCCTAACCGTCTGGCCGCATTCGTTCAATACGAACGGGCTATTCCTTTTCAGAAATATACACCATGCCATCCACACCATCGGCCCGCAAAACAGCCATATGCGAATAATGGACAGATGCACTTCCCTCTATGGCAAAATCGTAATAAATTCCGGCAGGAAAATAATGGTCTGACGCCGTAGCTGTTACGCTATCATCGCCCATTTTTAAAAACACAGGTACTGTGGCATATAAGCTAATTACTTTGGTGTCCGCATCAAACGCGGCCGCGTTCCTGGCGGTGCTGGCACCGGCGGCAATAGCGTGTGCACCATCTTTTTTTAGCCGCATCACCGGGACGGGATTGCTATTATAGTCAACTGGTAATGAAGTCATCTTTTTTCCTTTCATAAAAAAACCGGCCAGGAGCGCCCAAGCCGGATGATCAAGATATAATTGTGGTGAAAATTACGGATACTGTAATATAAAACGCCGCACTTGTAAAGGACTTTATTCCTAATATAACAATTTACTGATAAATACGATAAATTTTTCGTACATCTGTACGCCCCCGGATACTGAGAAACGCGATGCAGCTCCACCCCGAAAGCCATAGAGCAAAAGCCGCCGTATCGTCGGCATAAAACGCGTCAATGCAGAACAGAACACATAAAATTACCAAGCCTAAGGTAATTTTATAACGGTCCGTGGATTTGGTAAACATGTTACGAATGAAAATAAGAGCAACTACCAAAGCCGGTAAATATAGAAAAAATACACCCGGCAGGCCTAAGGTATATAACCGCACCTGTAATGACGATTGAGACGCACTGGAAATTACACCCAAAGCCTTCAAAACATCAATTCTCCCCCAGCCATAACCGCCCCAGACACCCAAATTAAATGTGTTATAAACAGGTGTGTAATACAGTACAAATAACAACAGTGATATTACAAACAAACTGATACACAACCACATTATAATGTGGCCGTTACGGTTACTATAAGCAAATACCTGACCAGCCCAATATGCCAGCGCAACAATGAACAATGGAAGAATGTTACGGACAGAGACATCCATAAACGAAAAGAAACGATAGGAATCACGATCAAAATTCTCAAAGGATTTAAAATAATACAAAATCCTGTCATTTAGAGCATATAATGATTCAGGCATATTCGGGCTATGCGTCACCCAAAGCCCCCATATAAAAAATATCAATAAACTGACCAATAAAAACCAATTTACAACACTGAAAGACTTAAGTGATCGCATACCTTTGCTATAAACTTTCTGGCGCTTCATTTTATCTAATAAATGCTCAGGTAAACGTTTTTTGCCCAGCTTATACGTAAATTTATTATGATAATGAAGCCGCTCCAACATCCAAAGTAACATGCCAAATACAAGCAAAGACCAAAGAACACCAACAAAGGCCATCATGCTATCGCTAGCATCGGGATAAAAAGCAGCAAAACAACTACCAATTAGAAGGCAAACATAAAAATACACCGCACTATCGTAGAATGTTTTATGCATCAAAGCCTTTTATTCAGAAATTTTTTGCCGCGCAGGATTAAGAGGGACAATATATTGATCATGATGAAGAATGATATCGGGTTTTAATAACTTAGCAATGCCCATAGCCTCACTGTTACGCAACATATTTTGCTCATTACCTTTATTCATGACAACCAAACGCACCCAATAATTCGGATTATACGGGTCGCGGTAGACCGCCTTGTTCATCGCATCAAGTGCTTCAGCCGACAGCATGTCTTGTTGCTGAGGTGTAAGCATACCATTCAATGATCGATGATGAAGATCCAGAGAGTGACTTGACCATTGCTGCGCGCTGAAGGTGCGGCTTTGTACCAGTAAACCATATAAACCAGTCAGCAGAATACAAGACACCAGTATAAGGGCACAATATATCGAAGCTGGTTTTGTTATTTGCATGGCTAACGCTTCATCAGAAAATTTCGCAATTTATGCAGTGTCTTCCTGATAATCGCCATAATAATAGACCGTATCACCATAGCCATAACGAACATGCCGTTTCACATCAACATTTGTCAAAGTGAAAGCCAGATTATTATAATTCATATCTGTGAACTGCTTAACACCGCCCATAACGACCTCACGCGGGGTCTGGTCCCAGGCCACGGTATATATAACCTCATCAGAATAGGTTGCAAGGATACGCGCATCTGATACGGCCATACACGCAGGTGAATCCAGAATAACTAAATCATATTCCTTTTTCAGGGCCTCAACCAAGGTCTCCATTTTAGAAGAGCTGACCAGATCTAAAGCGCTATTGGGAACGGACTTGGCACAAATAATGTGAAGGCCAGACGGATCATCCTTGCGTATCACATCCTCCAATTCGTTTTTACCCGTCAGGTAATCCACAATTGTCACATCATTGCCCAGACCAAATGAACGGTGAATATTTGGACGGCGTAAATCACAATCAATGACGATAACTTTTTCGCCAGACTTGGCCGTCAAACGCCCAAGCCAACCTGAAAGGGTAGTTTTCCCCTCACCCGGAAAGGACGATGTGATTGTTAAAACTTTTGGCTTACGCCCATCACGCCGGGCGCGCAAATTAATAACAGTACGCAAGGTGCGCACCGCTTCGGCCACAGTAGAGGATGGCTTCTCCAAAATAAATTTGGCCAATTCCTGCTGATTTTTCGACTTAACAGAGGGAATAAGTGCAAAACAGGGGAAGCCGCAAAACTTCTCTAATTGATTAGCGCTGCGGAACTTATTGTCCATTTTCTCCAGCAAGAACGAAATAAAAACGCCCAGGAACAAAGAAAACATCATACCCAGACTTAAAAACAATAACCGGTCGGGATAAGTTGCGCGATTTGGAACAGCAGCGTATGAAATAACACGCGCTTGCGCATCTTGCAGTTCGTCTTGCTCATCCGAACGTTTATATGTCTGTAGAAAATTGTCAAAAATCATGCGGTTTGATTCCGCTTCCCGGATCAACTCATTCAACTTGATCAGTTTTTCATTTTCTATATCACGAACATTCTTCAAATCATTCAGACCGCTTTGAAGAGCTTGCACACGCGCTTGTGCCACTTCAACCTCATTAGCAATACTGAGAGCAACTTTATCCATTTCTTGCTCAATTTTGCGGCGCACGCTTTCCAATTCCGTATTTAATTTAATCATGACTGGGTGGCGCTGACCGTAACGATTACTGAGATCCGATTTTTTCTGTATCAAATCGGACTCTTTACCCCGCAAACTCTGAATAAATCCGGATTTCAACACATCACCAGATGTCTCAATATCGCCCTTATTCCCTTCTGCGAGATTTTTAATCTGGCTCAGTCTGGCTTGCGCCTCAGCCAAAGACGCCTTGGCATTAATAAGTTGTGAGTTCAATTGTGAGACTTGCTCAGTCGAGATATAAGTCCGAATACCTTCGGTCAAATTATTTTTAGCACGATACTCGGCCACCGCCATTTCAGATTCACGGACCTGATTTCGTAATTCCTTAAGGCGGCCATCAAGCCAGTCTGTTAATTTGCGACCGGCCTTAAATTTTTCTTCCAAACGCTGCTCAATATACACATCTGCAACCGTATTGGCGATTAAGGCGGCCTTTACCGGATCAGTAGATACATATTGTATCTGAATAGCATAAGAACCGGGTATGGAACGCACAGATAATTTATTAATAAAACGGGTTATAACTTCATTAATTTGATACTCCACCACGTCGGCGGGCAAACTATCCAGCTCCGTTTTGAAAATATTAAATGATTTATACGTTTGTTTGCGTTTCAATAGTTCAGGCGCATATTGCTGCAATGACTCCCTGTAACGACTGTTAAAGTCCGGGTCTGTCAGCAATTCCAGACGTTCAATAACCTTACGCGCCATGGAGCGGGAGCGTAAAACTTCTATTTCATTCATAACCAAGGTCGAGTCAAAACGCACATAATTATCGACCCATAGTTTTAACTCTGATGGAATATTATTCTGCTGAGAACTTTCAACAAGAACCAATGAGCGTGCCGTATACTGTGACTGAATAACGCTCAGCATCATAATTGTTAACGACAAGCCGATCAGTAATATTCCAAATATCACATATTTCCGGCGCCACAACATAAGAAAAATGGAGCGAATATGAATAAACACCTCTTCGTCTTGACGGGCTTTCGCATTCGGCCCGCCGTAGACATCGGCCGCATCAGAGGCTGGATAATATACTTTACTTTGTACTGTATCTGAGGTCATATCAATTCACTTAAAAAAAGCGCTCCTCAACCTGAATTACATCACCAGGCAGAACCCTGTCATCTGGACCAAGCTCAATTTGCTGTTTTCCTTTTCCCATTATCTCACGCGTTATCAAAATATCATCTTGCTTCGCCCGATAAGTAAATCCGCCCGCTAGCGCAATCGCATTTCTAACACTCATATCAGCCACAAAATTGTAACTTCCCGGTGACTTAATTTCGCCCATAACATAGATGGGACGAAACTCGGCAACCTCTATTGAAATACTTGGATCAATCAGATACCCCTTGGACAAAGCCGCGACCAGCAGATCTTTTACATCGAATATGGTTTTATTTTTAACCTTAATTTCATTGATTAATGGAAAAGAAATATACCCTTCCTCATTCACCAAATATGTCGCAGACAAATCATTTTCGCCATAAACCGTAATCTTGATTTTATCACCACTGCCTAGCTTATAACTGGCATTTTGAGTGCTCTTTTCATCAGATACTATAGCTTTAGTTCCATTCACTGCATGAACATTTAATGGCGCCCTTACATCAGATGGAGCCGTAGATGGAGCCGTCTTTTCATGATTCTTGAAGGACTCCGCGCCCGGCTCAGCAACAGCATCAGCGGCAAGATCACGCTTCAGCTCTTCCGGGGAGATAATCTCAAGCCCGTGATCTTCATATCCGGCATAGCTATGCCCATAAAAAGACGCCAGCAAAAATATTGCTCCTAATAATGCGATAATAAAAGATCTGTAGGCAGTCATATCTAATTAAGAAAAAGCCACAAGGCAGGTGGGTTTATGAAAACAGGCAAGGACACCTGCTTTACAAGTGTAATATTAATAAAGTACTACCACAACATTATATTTGCAAAAAAATATAGAGAACAAAAAAATAGGCGCTTAATCAGAAAAGAAAAACTTAAGCACTTGAAGCCTGTGCAAAGTCTTCCGGAGATATAATATGTTCCACTACTTTGCGTCCAACCGGTATTTCCACTAAGGTCACAGTGATTTCCGGCTGCTCCTTTCCATTGATAAATACACCTTCGTATTTTGAAATGGCTTCTGCAAAACGATTTGCCGCCTCAATTGGCTCCGATTCGTATAATGGCCGCTGCAGCAACAACGCATACTCATATTTTGCTGTTTGGCCAATTATATCACTTTGACGACGCAAACGAACAAGGTATTGAGACAGCTTTGCCACGGCATATTCGGCAGCATAAGGGCCATCCATTTCCAGTATGTTCTTATAATTACTCATACTGATAAACAGCGCATATGTCTGTTCACCGTAACGATCCGCGCGGTCAATGGCCGACAAAAACAGCTGATTAAAGGCCGACTTGGCAATGACGCCGCCGGCACTGGGAAAGTCTTCCGAATCATCACCGATACGCGCCACCAACTCGGAAAAACTCTCCGCATTTTCCATCTGCTTTTCAAACTCGTCTGAATTGATTGGCTTCTTCACCAGATCATTACAGCCGGCTTTAATGGCTTCTTCTTGCGAGAAGGTCTCCGATGTCAGAAAAATATACGGATAGTTGGGAACAGACCGCCTTATATTCAAAATTACCGGCCGCGCAGACGTCAGCGGCGCCGGATCTATGAAAATAATATCAAAATGCTCATTCGCCAAACGGTCAATGGCTGCGTTTTTGGATGTTTCTCCAACCACCTGATGATACTGAGCCTCCAATTTGGACTTGATCATCTGAAGCGCCATTTCATCACGGTCTACAACAAGTACTTTCATATTAATTCCAACCTATCGATTTATAATGGTTTAAATATAAAACCATAATCCCTTAATAAAACTATAAATTCAATTCCTTTATGATCCCTTAAAATCAATATAAAAGGAAGCATAAATATTGGACATTATTTTTACAAATCGAATATGCATGTAATCTTTGACAAAACCATTTCTTTCAGCTAACTAATGCAATCGAAATTGATGTGTATGAGCCCAGGTGGCGGAATTGGTAGACGCGCTACGTTCAGGTCGTAGTTCTCGTAAGGGAGTGAAGGTTCAAATCCTTTCCTGGGCACCATCATTTCATATCTTATTCGCAATACAGCGCGCCCCGCTCGTACCGACCAACATTTTACGCGCAAGCAACACCAAATATGGCTTTTTACCTTTACACCGCACCAAAAAAGCTGGTAAATATTGCGATAATAAAGATCGGCATTTAGCAAAATGCCCATTGTAATTTTAGACCTAAAAACAACAGATATATGATTCATGAGCATTGAGCTACACAAGGGCGACCTGCCCGACACACTGGATTTGGGAAAAGTTGTCGCAATAGATACAGAGACAATGGGGTTAAAGCCCCGCCGCGATAAACTGTGTTTGTTGCAGATATCCTCAGGGGATGGCATCGCCCACTTGGTGCAATTTGATCGCTCCAGCTATGACTGCCCGAATGTAAAAAAGATATTGGCCGATGAAAACGTCATGAAAATTTTTCATTTTGCCCGTTTTGACATCGCAGTATTGCAATATTATCTGGGTGTCGTAACCAAACCCGTATATTGTACGCGTACAGCCTCAAAATTGGTTCGGACGTATACTGACCGTCATGGTTTGCGCGAAAACTGCCGTGAGCTTTTGGGGATAGAAATTTCCAAACAACAGCAATCATCCGATTGGGGCGCTGAAGACTTAACAGAAGCGCAAATGGAATATGCAGCAGGCGATGTGTATCATTTGCACGCTCTGAAAGAAAAAATGGATGCCATGCTAAAGCGCGAAGGCCGGACAGATTTGGCGCGGCGTGTCTTTGACTATCTGCCAACCCGCGCAGAGCTGGATAATTTAGGCTGGAACGCCCCCGGCTTTTTGGACCATTAATAAAAGGGCTAAAGACCATGGCCAACCCAGCCCCACAGATTGATAAATCGATGCATAAAGACATAGAATCCGCAAAACGCGTCCTAAACGAAGAGGCCGGCGCATTAAGGGCACTATCAGAGAGCATAGGAGAGCCCTTCGCAAATGCGATTGAAATAATTCATACCCGCAAGGCAGAAACTGAAAAAGCCCCGCGCGGGCGCTTAATCGTTGCCGGCATTGGTAAAAGTGGTCATGTTGCCCGTAAAATTGCCGCCACATTGGCTTCCACTGGAACGCCATCATTTTTTGTTCACCCCGGTGAGGCCAGCCACGGTGACATGGGCATGATTACAAAAGATGATGTGGTCTTGATGCTTTCCAATTCCGGCGAGAACCCGGAATTATCCGATCTGATCCACTACACACGCCGTTATAATATCCCATTAATTGCGATGACCAGTAAACCGCAAAGCACTCTGGCCAATCTTGCCGACATTGTCTTACTCCTTCCTGCAATTGCAGAGGCTTGCCCCAATGGTCTGGCGCCGACCACCTCTACAACCATGATGATTGCCCTTGGCGATGCACTGGCCGTCAGCCTGTTAGAGCGTATGGCACTTACGCCCGATCAGTATAAAGTCTTCCACCCCGGAGGAAAATTGGGACAAAAATTAATGAAGGTCTCTGAGATGATGGTCAAATTAGATGATCTGCCACTTGTATCCCCGGAAACAACGATGGATCAGGCAATACTTGTCATGACAGAAAAAAACCTGGGAGCCGTATTAGTTGTCGATGAAAATAAAAGTTTACTGGGGATTTTCACGGATGGGGATTTAAAACGCCATATGGCGCCCGATTTATTAACAAAACCAGTAAAAACCATTATGACAACGGATCCCAAATATATTCCCGCCAATGCTTTGGCCGTCGAAGCCCTTGACATGATGACCAAAACACCAGGAAAATACCTTACCAGCCTTATCGTCAAAGACGAAAATCAAAGACTAGCTGGAATGATCCGCCTGCAAGACTGCCTTCAAGCTGGAATTGCTTGACACTGAAATGCTCTTCAGGCTTTCTTAGCGCATGGATAATAATAATTCCGATAGCAACAAGAATTCGGACGGACCAAAATCCGATCGTGCATATGCACGTCTTGAGCGCCTAAGCCGCTATTCTTCGGGCAAACAAAAAACCAGCAGCGCCGCGTACACCAGCTTCATAAGACGCATGCGGCTGATATTGCCTTTGGTTGCAGTATCTATTGTCGCCGCTCTATTGGCCTGGCCGGACAACCAAAATCAGATAGCAATCCTGGAAAAAAGCCAAAAAGAGTCTTTAAAAACAGTTCGCAAAAACGAACTCACAAACCCCAAATTTGAAAGCATCGATGATAAAAACCAGCCCTATAGCATTACAGCGGAAAAAGCCGTTCAGGGCGAAAGCGACGAAGAGGCAATGCTACTGGACAAGCCACTGGCCGATATGCAATTAAAAAGTGGAAGTTGGATAGCTTTAAAGGCAAACCAAGGAACGTATTGGCAAAAAGAAGAGAAACTTAATCTACAGAAAAATGTGACGCTATTTCATGATGATGGTTATGAAATGAACACAGATATTCTATTCATTGACCTTAAGAACCAAACTGTACAATCAAACACAGATGTACATGGCCATGGGCCGGCCGGCACATTAACCGCAAAAGGCCTGGACGGAAATAACACCAATGGCATACTTATTTTTCATGGCCCCGCAAAACTAATTTTAAAAAATGCAGGTTCCCTGCAGGGCTTAACAAACGCGCAAAACACAGCCGCGCCTATCGAGAGCAATACTGGATCCCCGAACGTAACGGATGAAACCTTAGATATAACCATACAGCCAGATATTAACGACGAGTAGATACATGACAAAAAACTTCAAATTACTAGCCCTGATATCATTCTGTACGCTTTTCAGTCACATACAATACGTACACGCGCAAACAGAAGCAGCCCTATCCAACGGTAAAAAGCCCTTGGAAATCACAGCTGATGGAAGTTTGGAATGGCATCGAAATGACAGTCTATTCATTGCAACGAACAATGCTTTGGCAAAACAAGGGGATGTGTCGCTTGCCGCGGCAAAACTTATTGCCGATTACAACGACAAAGATGGTCAGAATATTGAAATATGGCGCGTACGGGCAAACGCAAAGGTCAAAATAACATCCCGCGATACAAATGCGTACGGTGACAAAGCCGTTTATGACATCGACAAAGGATATGCGGAATTAACAGGGCAAAATCTACGTCTTACCTCAGCGGACCAGACAGTCACAGCACAAGATAAATTTGAATACTGGACAATTGAAGGCAAGCTAATTGCCACCGGCCGCGCCCGCATCATTCGCAAAAATGAACGCGGACAGGTAAACACATTAGAGGCCGATACCATAACAGCCTATTTAAAAAATAATGAAAAGGGGCAGCGCGTATTGGACCGTATGGAAGCACAGGGCAATGTCATCATTACAACCCCGACCGAAACCCTTACCGGAAATGCCGGAACATACGTGGCCGCCACACAAATGGCAGAGATCACTGGAAACGTGAAGATAAAACGGGGGCCAAACCTTCTGGAAGGGGCTAAAGCCGATGTTAATCTAGCCACGAATGTCAGCCGCATGTTTGGTAACGGCGGAACGCGTGGGCAGGTCAGGGGCATCTTTTATCCCGGACAAAAAAATTAAAGCAACAGGTAAAATACCCCTTTATCGCTTGAAAAATGAATCCATCCCCTATATCAACATATGCAAAGTAGACATTTGATTGCTATTAGTGCTAAACTGGCTTCTAGAGTAAGGTTCCAGCTATATGATTAAATTTCCCGCCAATCCGCGTCTTAAAGAAGTCCCCAAAGGGCTTTGTGCTGTACATTTATCAAAAAGTTATAAAAAACGCCCCGTTTTGCGCGATATAAGCCTGACCATACAACGCGGTGAAGCCGTTGCCTTGTTGGGCCCAAACGGCGCAGGAAAAACAACCAGTTTTTATATCATGACCGGCCTTATCGGTGCCGATGGGGGCTATGTCATGCTGGATGGGCAGGATATTACAAGCCTGCCTATGTATCGCAGATCCCGCCTGGGAATTGGCTATTTACCCCAGGAAAGCTCGATCTTTCGCGGATTGAATGTCGAGGACAATATCCGCGCCGTACTGGAGGCCCAGACGATGGAAAAAGACGATCAGGACATGATGCTGGAGGACTTACTGACAGAATTCGGCGTTGAGCATTTACGTCGCACACCATCAACCGCCCTTTCCGGAGGAGAGCGCAGGCGTGTTGAAATTGCCCGCGCACTGGCCGCCCGCCCCGATTTTATCCTGCTGGATGAGCCTTTGGCCGGAATCGATCCAATTGCTGTGGGTGATATCCGTAACCTTATCGGTCACCTGAAAGACCGCGGCATCGGTGTTCTCATTACCGATCATAATGTACGCGATTGCCTGGGCGTGGTCGACCGCGCCTATATTCTGCATGACGGCAAAGTCCTGATGGAAGGCAGCCCGGAAGAAATCGTTAACCATAAAGACGTCCGGCGCGTCTATCTGGGCGAAGGCTTTAGTCTGTAGGCTTTGCCAAAGCCAGCGCCCGTATAAAACGCCCCCCTATATCATAAATTTTGATGACACCAATATGCATTTTCCCGGCTGATCTTTTTTAGAATTCATGCTAAAATACTCGCATGAACAAGCCAACCCAGTCTCTTGACCTTCGCCAGTCACAAAACCTTGTCATGACGCCCCAGCTGCAGCAGGCGATCAAACTGCTACAGCTCAACAATATGGAGCTAAACGAATTTATTGAAGAAGAGCTGGAACGCAATCCGCTGCTGGAAAAAGATACAGGCAATCCAGATGACGGCACTGCGAAAGACGATACATCCACGGGACAAAGCGAAAAAGATTCCATGGACGATACATTTGATAATGCGTATGAGCCATCATCATCAGCCAGCGACTTTGATAGCGGCAGCACGTCAATTGGCGCAGGAGGGTCTTCAAAATTTGACGACCCGGACTATTCATTTGAAAATCGCCTTGCCGATGAAAAAACACTGCGCGAACATTTGCAAGATCAACTTTTCTTGGTCTTCGATGACGCCCGGGACCGTATGATAGGATCGATGTTAATAGACCAGCTGGATTCGAATGGCTGGCTCCGCGCCGACAACAACGAACTTGCTGAACAATTGGGGTGTAAAGTCGAACGAATAGAGCGCCTTTTGTCCAAGATGAAAGGGTTCGACCCGACGGGAATATTTGCCTCCGGCCTTCCAGAATGCCTAAGCCTGCAGCTGGAAGAAAAAGGTACACTGGATCAGTACATGCGTACACTTATTGACAATCTGGACATGCTGGCAAATTACGAACACAAAAAACTTGCTGATTTGTGCGGTGTTAATGAAACTTACCTAAACGATATGATCACCGAAATCCGCGAATGCAATCCCAAACCGGCCAGTGAATTCGAACATCTGGTCGTACAGACAGCCATACCGGATGTATTAATGAAACGTCGCCCTAAAAATTTAGGCGGCGGCTGGCGGGTTGAGCTGAACCACGAAACTCTGCCGCGCGTTCTGATCAATCAGGAATATTACGCCGAGATCAAGGACGCTGCGGGGAGTGATAAAGCCTCGAAAGAATACATCACCACGCAGATGAACAACGCAAGCTGGCTGGTCAAGGCGATGGACCAGCGCGCCAAAACAATCCTGAAGGTCGCCAGCGAGATTATCGAAGAACAGGACGCCTTCTTTAATTATGGCATTGAATTTTTAAAGCCGATGAAACTTTCTGACATTGCCGAAAAAATTGACATGCATGAAAGTACGGTCAGCCGCGTGACCACCAACAAATACATTGGAACGCCGCGTGGTCTTTTTGAACTAAAATTCTTTTTCACCACCGCGCTAGGCGGGGATGACGGCGGCATGGCGCACAGCGCAGAATCAGTTAAAGCGCGGATCAAGGCCATGATTGATGCTGAAGATCCTAAAAAAATTCTATCCGATGATAAACTGGTGGAAATGTTAAAGGCGGAAAATATTGACATCGCCCGCCGCACCGTCGCGAAATACCGTGAAGCCATGCATATCGGCTCCTCAGTGCAGCGCCGAAAGCAGAAAAAGCATCTGGCTGGCTAAATACAAAAATTTACTTTACGAAAATATGTTAATCCTGAGCAGGAGCAGGCACCTGATCTGGTTTTTCAGTATTAGGATATTCTTTGGTTGAATCGTAATCACAGTCCAGATAATCCAAATTCTGATCATCTCCGCACAAAGCGGCAAATACGTGATGTATATTATGCATGAATTCTCTTCTGTAAATGTTTTATATAGAAATACAGAATAGACATAACACATCAAAAATAGCAAATCAACGTTATATTAACTTCTCACGGATACTCTTTAAAAATACCCTTCTTTACCCCTTGAAATCGGGAAATTGTGGTATAATAGTTATTGTATATTCAAGAAACACACAGGAAGACTAATATGGAACTCGATATTCATGGTAAACAAATCAATGTCGGTGATACGTTACGTGCACATGTAGAAGACAAGCTGGGCGAGATTGACCAGAAATATTTCAATCACGCAACCAATGCCACCGTAACTTTTACCAAGGAAGGCCATGGGCACGGCCTGATCAAGGTCACAATTTCCTATCTGGTCTCGAAAGGAATCATGATCAATACAGAGGCCGAAGCCGGCGATGCCTATGGCGCCTTTGATGCCGCCGCAGAAAAAGCCGCAAAGCGCTTACGCCGCAACAAGAAAAAATTGCGTGACCACCATGAACGCGGCACAAAAACAGTTGAGGCAGAAATCATTAAAGCCCGCAATTACACCTTGGCCGTTGAAGGCGAAGAAGCAGAGGAGCAAGACAATTCCGATGACGTGCCACAAGGCGATGATCCAATTGTGATTGCGGAAATGGCCGCAACCATTGAAACCATTACAGTTTCAGGGGCGGTTATGCGTCTGGATCTGTCTGGGGAAAACGCTTTGTTGTTCCGCAATGCCCAGACACAGGAACTAAACATGATATACCGCCGCAGCGATGGCAATATCGGTTGGGTCGATCCAGCCTCTGAGCAAAAAAAAACTAAAGCCGCTTAAAACACCTTAACGCCAAAATACAAATGAATTGAAAACCGATCCGCTGGGTCGGTTTTTTTCTTGAAACAAAACATTTCCCACAAACGTAATAATATTGCTTTTAAAGCATGAAATTATAAGATAAGAATAATTTATGCAGAACGATATAGATTTAACTGGATTTTTATATCTTTAGGATGTATTGAATGCGCAAACACTTAAACAACAGAGTTTATCGGGGATAGACAATGAATTTGAGCAAGCTGGACTTTGAAAAAGACATAGAAATAGATCACATCGTATCGGACGCCAACGCCCCGAGCAAAAAGTCGGCCCTATCTCATTTAGCCGACCACATAGCAGAAACCTTTAAAGTGGTGGCACCAGTGGTTTTAGACCACCTAATCGTACAAGAGGCTCACCAAAATTCAAGCATGGGTGAAGGCGTAGCCATACCAACATTAACCCTGAAACAGGCGCGTGAGCCCTACACAGTTTTAATGCGTTTGGCCAAACCTATACCGTTCGATTCGGTTGACGGTAAACCGGTGGATCTAATCTGCCTGGTTATATCCCCCAGCAATGACGGCCCGCTTAAGCTGCGCCGCCTGTCAAGAATTGCAAGATTGTTTAAAAACAAAGAATTATTAGAAAAAATTCGCAATACAGAGGATGAAGATACGATTCGCGCTTTAATCCACAGTCCAGAAGGCTGGATGATGGCGGCCTAGCAGCAGTAAACACAATTTCGCATAATTTATGCGAAATTGACTAAATTAACACTGTCTAATGTAAGCTAACGGGCTCAAGATCATTGTGTAAGATCGTTGCCACGGCCAAATCATATTCATTTAATGACACCAAAGATTGCCCATCGGCCCGATATACCGTAAAGCGCTTTTTACCACTTTCATCTTTATCGGTCTTCACATACGCCATTTCCAGTAAACCAAAACCCAGAAAATCTTGCGCGCTGATTGTTTTCAAGAATGATCTTGGGTCCAAAACTGTATTTGTGTCATCCATTATTTACTACCCTTTATTATGTGTCTTTGGTGCGAGAATCGGACGTGGAGTCCGGCTTATAATCAATCGCTTTTGGCGCATTATCCGAAACAGAACCAGATTTAATACGAATTTTTTGTGCCGTAGATTCAGGGATCAGCCGTATTAGATTAATGTGCAATAATCCATTATTCAGTTCCGCATCCTTGATTTCTATGCCGTCGGCCAGAACAAAACTACGCTGGAACTGGCGCCCCGCTATACCGCGATGTAAAAAGATACGATCATCATCTTCATCACTTTGCTTACCGCGCACCGTCAATTGATTATGCTCTATTTCTACGTCCAGGTCATCCATACTAAAACCAGCCACGGCAAGCGTGATTCGCAAACCATTATCACCGATTTGTTCTATGTTATAGGGCGGGTACCCCTCATTACCTGACTTACGAAGCCGATCGAAGGTTTTTTCAAAATGATCGAAACCCAAAAACAAGGGGCTGTCGAAAAATGTTACTCTCGTATTCATACAATTCTCCTCTAATCGCGAGCGAGTATATATTTGAAGACCTGCCATACGCAGCGCCTTCCTTAACATTATATAGAAAATACCGTTAAAATATCAAGATAAACTCAGGGGAAAGAAACAAAGATACGAGCCCTAGCCCTGTTTCAACGCACGCTCTTTAACAAACAAACGTCCACAATATCCGCAAGTGACTTTCTCCTGCTTATCAAAACTATACCATACAACCGGATGCCCAAGAGCGCCGCCGCCCCCATCGCACATTACTTCATCAGCATCGCAGGCAACTGTAATTATTTCGGGCATAGAGGTTGTCATGATATTTTCCGCAAATTGAGACTTTATTAATGTTCTGACTTTAAATTAAAATCAAAACCTGTGCTTTTCAATAGCAGATTTGCAACAAAGGCGCACTAAGTTCTGCATATGAGAAAATTATGAGCGATAATACACAAATTCGTTATACAGATAACCAGGCCATAGCAGGGCGGCCTGATGCCTATATCGATGTTTTGGTTGATGTGTCACGCATATTACAAAGTTGGCGCATGTCATTATTCAGCCATGAATGGCTGCTTCCAGACGGGCGGATAAAAGATTTAAAAGAATTACCGGCGAGTGAACAAATAAAAAGACAAGCCGTTGAATTGGCCATTGCCAATGGCAAAGATATCACAAAACCCGTTCTGGGGATTGGCTTGCTGGAAAATGTCGAAATTGGTACGGGGAAGGCGGAATTTCTTACTCTGGCGGCACTTGGACAGACCAAAATACCTGTTCATATACCAAAATCAAACGAAAGTGATTTTAAAGACTTTGTCGCTGGGGTAGAATAAAAAGATGAAACCTTTAAAGCGCCAGCATAAAAGCAAGCAAAGCAAAAAAATCCAAGATAACAACCGTAAAAACGAACGCGGCAATGTTTTGCTTTATATCTTTATTGCCATCGCATTGCTGGCGGCTTTATCTTATGCCGTATCATCCGGAAACAGGGGCGGTACCGCAGAAATTTCTTCTGAACGCGCCAGATTGGCTGCATCCGAAATACTGGAATACACAAATAATATTTCGAACGCTGTCTCACAACTAAAGCTACGTGGGTGCACAGATGTTGAAATCAACTTTGACAACCCGACCTCTGCTACGGATTATAGTAACCCCAATGCTCCGGTTGATAATAGTTGCAATATCTTTCATATCACTGGCGGCGGATTACAATATGTAGATCCGCAAAGTATCTGGCTGGATAGCACATCCAGTGCCGAAGATTTTTACGGAGAATATCTGTTCACCGGATCCAGCTGCGTAGATTTTCTTGGCACAGGCTCTGCCGGATGTGACGGGGATGGCAGTGACGCAGCAGAATTAACCATCATTGTACCGTTTCTACAACTGGAAATCTGCCAGCAACTAAACGGACTGAGCGGCTTTGAGGACGTGACAGCCGCACCACCTGCGGAGGCAGATGACGCATGGACCGCCACCCCGGCCTTTAAGGGAAGCTATCCCGCGCCAGAACAGATATCGCAGGGCGATAACCAAAAAGCAGGGTGTTTCGCCGGAAAATCTGGCTCGACCCCCAATGGCGGTTATCACTTTTATAAGGTTCTCATGGCGCGTTAACTACATACGGCGCCAAACCGGGCCGTCCGGCGTATCTGTGACTTCAACATGAAGCGCCTGTAATTCATCACGAATGGCATCGGCCCGGGCAAAATCCTTGTTCTGCTTTGCCTTCGTACGCTCACTAACCAGCGCCTCAATCTCGGCATCCGTATCACCCTCCTGGCCAGAAAAGACTGAAGTCGCCTTCTGCGTCGCCCCCATATATTCAATGCCAAGAACCTGCAGCGAATTGATCAATATCGCTTTCAATATCGGGTACATTTGCTTTGAATCCGCACTGGATATAGACGACAATAATGCATTCAGCTTCGAAAATGCCAACGGCGTATTTAAATCGTCACACATAGCGGCAAAGACGCTCTCATCGACATCTTTTACTTCCTGATCGGGATATACGCCCTCCAATTTTTCAAAGGCACGGCCAATTTTTTCATACAATTTCTCCGCCTGATGAATGGATTGTTCGCTCCAGTCCAGCGGTTTACGGTACTGCGCCGACAGCAATGCAATACGCAAGACCATGCCATAACTTTCTGGTTTACCTTTCAGTAAATCATGCACCAAGGTCACATTGCCGAGGGATTTTGACATCTTTTCCCCCTCAACCGTTACAAAACCATTATGCACCCAATAACGGGCGAAATCCTCTGGGGGCAGGTCATGCGCGCCGCAACTTTGAGCAATCTCATTTTCATGATGAGGAAATTTCAGATCCGCCCCGCCGCCATGGATATCAAAAGGCAACTTTAAATGTTTTTCAGCCATGGCCGAGCATTCAATATGCCAGCCCGGACGACCACGCCCCCAAGGGCTGTCCCATCCCGGCTCATCCTCTGCGCTAGGTTTCCACAATACAAAATCGGCCGGGTCACGTTTATAACTGGCAATTTCAACGCGCGAACCAGCTACTTGCTCCTCCCGGCTACGACCAGACAAAGCGCCGTACGCGTCCCCGTATTCAGGGACATTAAAAAGAACATGCCCATCTGATTCATATGCCATATCACGCTGCACAAGTGTTTCAATCAGCTCTATCATATCGGAAATATGGGTTGTTGCCCGCGGTTGTATGTCAGGCGTTTTGCACCCCAATGCCTTCATATCGGCATTATATATGGCGGTGTAGTGTTCTGTGATTTCATTAATGCGCCGGCCTGTCTCTTTAGCGGCGGCCATGATTTTGTCATCAACATCTGTAATATTGGACACATATGTTACGGCATTATCGCCATATATCTGTTTCAAAAGACGCGTTAGCACATCAAATACAACAGCCATGCGGGCATTCCCGATATGGGCAAAGTTGTAAACCGTAGGACCGCACGCGTACAGACGTACATCTTTCTCATCAATCGGCGTAAAAACAGTTTTTTCCCGGGTCAGCGAGTTATATAGATTTATCTGTGCACGTTGTGGCATTTTCAATTCCTTGAACATGTAACTTTTTACTGGAAAGTAAGCGAAAATAAAGGTAAGACCAAGCCCTAAGATGAAATTTTTTGTATGGAACCAGAATTATGGCGAGTGAAAAAATCAACCAGAAAGAATTTGACATGAACAAACGCCCCAGCCGTGAAGAAGCAGAAGACGCAGTAAGAACGCTTTTACGCTGGGCCGGTGAAGACCCTAAACGTGAAGGCCTCATTGAAACGCCTAAACGTGTCGCCAAGGCGTACGAAGAATTCTTCTCTGGCTATGCACTTGATCCCCATAAAGAACTTGCCAAAACATTTGAGGACATTCAGGGTTTTGACGATATGGTTCTGGTAAAAGACATTGAATTTGTATCACATTGCGAACACCACATGGTGCCGATTATCGGAAAAGCGCATGTCGCATATTGGCCCGACGAAAAAGTTGTCGGCATATCAAAACTGGCACGTATTGTTGATATTTATGCCAAACGCCTCGTGTCGCAAGAAACCATGACAAAGCAGATCGTCGACACAATTGATCAAGCCCTAAAACCCAAAGGCGTTGCCGTCATGATTGATGCCAACCACCAGTGCATGTCAATCCGCGGTGTCAACAAAATGCTATCCTCCACAACAACTGCTATGTTCTCTGGCAATTTTAAAAGTGATCTGCATCTACAGCGCCGCTACATGGATATGGTGACATATAAGTAAGAGGCCGGAGGCCTGGTCCACCTCTAAAATAAGAGAATACACGTACGGTCAACGCCATGATCAGTGCGTGTGATCTGACAATCCGCGGCGCATAGATCCCTGAATAAAAGGCGATGTCTTAACAACATTCAAAAGCCTTTCTTTCGAAAAGGGTTTTTTCAGGAAATTATTGGCGCCGCCTTCAGCTGATTTCACGATGTTATCCCGTACAGTATCAACGCTCAGCATAACCGCAAAAATATTGGGGTCCACTGTTTTCAAAGCCTTTAATACATCGTGCCCGCTCAATCCCGGCAAATGAATATCGATAAAAACAATATCCGGCGCATTTTCAATATATTGCACTATCGCATCTTCGCCGCAACGAGAAAGAATCATATCATATTCACGGTTCAATATTCCTGCCGCATAAGACGCCGTAAAACGATCATCTTCAATAACCTGAACCAAGGCATGCTCACGGCGCTCGCGGCGTAATGGAATGCTGGTTGTTTTATGCCTGTCGGCCATTTCTCTGTAAGCCGCAATGCGTTTTGCACTTAAGAATTTTTGATCAACAATCTTCTGGTACGTATAAAGCTCATGCTCCAATATGCCGAAATCAGCCAGTCCTTTTTCAAAACGGGAAGCCATAAATTTATACAGCGCTTTAAGGTTCGCTTTACTCTCATCAGAATTATAGGGCGCAACAAGAGCAATATCATTATCTTCAAAAAGATACATTGTGCCTTTAGGAACGTGCCCTGCCTCGTCTTTCAACGCCAAAAAATGGTCTTGCGCATCTTGGCGTTTTTGCGCCAGATATTTATTAATAGCCCCGGAGTTAGCAAGAATTTCGTTATGATTGATATATTTTGACAATGAAAAATAAAGTATAGCCCAGCCATGAGGCGAATTTTTCAATTTTTGTAAATTCGTCAAAAAATGATGTTCGGCGCTCTTTTGAACGACTTCCATATCCTTCTACCCTTATCCTAACGCCAGATTTTCCCTAGCCTATTAGACTTAAGTATACAGAATAAATATTAAAAGAGCCTATAATTTATATAGCATTTAACGCAAATCCAATTTGCCTTATAAGCTCAAACTCCAGTTTAGCTTTGGGTTTCCCAGCCCCAATGGCAAGGGAATAATATCGCCCGCCGGGGTTGAAAGGGCCTGCACATCCGATGGCCTCTTTTCCAAAGTGAAGACCTGATCAGGTTTATCCAATCCATAATAATTACGCCCAACATGACAAAGAAAATTCTCAAATATACGGCGCCCCTCCAGGCTGGATAGATCCACTCCGGCGTCTTCAAACCCCTGAGCGTAAAGCTGAGGGGCAATGCCACCTGTAAAGCAACCAGCCGCGCAGCCACATTCCGTTGCCTTTACGGTATGGGCGGCACTGTCAGTTCCGGCAAAAAATTTCGTATTATAAGGATCTGTGACAGCGGCCCGAATAGCAGTGCGGTCTTCCTGAAATTTCACCAATGGCAAACAATATAGATGATATTGTAGCCCCTGTAACAAATGCCCGACTGTATATAGAATATGTTGCGGCGTGACACTGGCGGCGACGGTTGGGCCCGCCGACAAAACCAGATCCACAGCACATTTCGTCGTAATATGTTCACAGGCAAGCCGAATATCAGGATACGCATCCAATAAGGCTGGCACGCGTTCTTTATAAAATATTTCTTCTGCATTACCACCGCGGTCAAAATAGTGTTCTGGCGGTAAATGGTGTTCTTCACCGTGAATACAAAGCGTAACATTATTATCCCGTATCGCTTCAAAAACGCCATTTTCAATGTAATTCAGGAATGGATATCCGAAGTCAGCACCCGTTGTGCCATGGGGGGGGTAATATTTACAAGCCTTGAGCAGGCCTGCCTTGGCCCCCTTTTCAATCATGTGCGGCGTGGTGTCTTTCGTCAGATAAAGGGGTGTAATAATTTCAATAAAACGCCCACCGCCAGACTTTACAATCATCTCACGGTACTCTTCGATACTCCAATACGGCAAATCATCCGATTTAAAAACCTTGGCGACAGGCGGCTTTGTGTTTGGCATAGCCAAAAACCCTGCACAGCCCATATCCGCTTGAGAACGAATAATTGGTTCCAATAAGTCTTCCTGACGCAAATGTGTATGCAGATCATACCAATAAGGCAGTGTAAACTTCATGATTTTTGAAATCCTTATAAAAGCAGTTTTAAAATAGTCATGGCTACACTACCATGCAGATATGAACTGGCAAGCCCTCTTAGATTCGAACATTCAGGACTTTATATCCCGCCATGCGCAAGATGACGTCAAAGCTCTGGCCCTGCAAAAACCACCGCACAAAGACTGGCCCATCCCCCTGATATTAGATCAAATTAAAGCACGGCAAAAAGCACAAATTAAAATGCCGGGCTGGATTGTTCAGGCAGGTATAATATTTCCGGCTTCCGACCTAATAGAACAAGCATCTTCGGAAGCATGCGCTTTATTGAAAGCATCCATTGTCCAAGGAGATACATTTGTCGATCTAACGGCAGGCACAGGTGCGGACTGCTTTGCCTTTTTGCACTCATTCCGATCAGGCATAGCAATAGAACAAGACACAGAAGCGGCCGAAATTTTATCGCATAACGTATCGTGTTTTAATCAGGCAGAACAGTTAAAGGTCATCAACACCAACGCGGAAACATACATTGACCACATAACGCAAACCGATCTTATTTTTCTTGATCCGCAACGCCGCGACGATAAAAGAAAAGGAAAATTTGACCTTCAGGCCTGTGACCCCGATATTATTGCCTTATTACCAAAGCTAAAAACAAAAACGCGCAAGGTATTACTGAAGACGTCACCGGTTCTAGACATCTATAAAACGCTAAATGACCTGTCCCACGTTACAGACGTATATATCGTGCAATATCGTGGTGACTGTAAAGAATTGCTATTTCTTATAGATTTCGACACAGAAATTGCATGCGATGACGTCACAATCAACGCCATAAAAATAAATGACCACGGCCAAGCCATAGATAGTTTTACTTTTAATATGGGCCAGGAACGCGGACTCCAATCCCCTCTATCGCTCCCATTAAAATATATTTACGAACCAGGTCCCGCCTTTCAAAAATCAGGGGGGTATAACGTCATCGCTGATCGTTACAATCTTAAAAAGCTGCATGCCAACACACACCTATATACCGGCAATACATTGATAGAGGATTTTCCCGGGCGCCGTTTTCTATGTGAGGATCAATGCGCCGCCAATAAAAAAAACGTAAAGAAAATTCTTCCTGACCTAAAAGCAGGCATCACTGTCCGAAATTTTCCGTCCACCCCAGATCAGCTAAGAAAGAGATTATCCGTCCGGGATGGCGGAAACGTTACATTATTTGCCTGCACCTTATCGGATGAACGCAAGATTCTTCTGAAATGCATAAAAATTCAACAGAATTAGAAATATATTTTCTTAAAATTTTTTATATATAAATCTTATTTATAAAAAACAGACACTTAACCAACCCCGCCCTATTTCAATGTATACTAATATATACGCAATATTAATAATTGTACGGTTAGACTAGGAATTGGGGCTCGGTCGGTTTTTTCAAAATAAACCTTTTCGAAACACGAGAAAAAAAATAACATATCAAGGTAACTGAATGCTCGCGTTAAAAACAATTTCTAGGGGAATGCCGTTTAAATCCAAGGCGGCAAATATCGGTAAAGACGAAATCATGTCAAATATCAGCACTGCCAATAAGAAAAAATCCAACATACTGAGTGCTTCACCGGCACAAATCTGGAAAAGCCGAATCAGCTGGCGGATTGCTTTGGCTGTATTTTTAACAATTCTGGCCGTACAGGCCATTATTCTAAATTTCACATTGCGTGATTTTGAAAATGCGCGCCTGCAAGAACTAAGAGAAGTTGGCCGCTCCGCGATTGTTCCCATGATTGATTCGCGGATAACCGATCTCCTTGCTTCTCCAATATCACCGGAAGAGGCAGAAAAACTAATAACGTTAACAAAAGTAAATGGACTATCGATTTATTCCAACCAGCTGGATTTGATTACAATTTATGGTGAACCACTGGCTTTGGTTATGTTGGAACGCGAAAGCCTGTCCAAAACATATAGATCAACGGATGGTAGCTCATACGAAGTCGTATACCGCGCCAACGATTTGGGACGCCCTTTCATCATCGTAGCCCGTCTCGACTCGTCACACATACAGCCGCAAGTTCAAGCCTATGTTGAACAAACCATTATAGTTATGTTGTTAATGTCCGCGTTTGTGACCACGGTTCTTATGATTGCACTGGGTCACTGGTTACTGGAACCGATTTTATTCATGCGCAACAACCTGATCGCCGCATCAAAAAACCCGGAAAATCCAAATATCGCAGACTCTCCCTATGATAACGGCGATGAAATTGGCGAAGCCATAGAAATCGCCCAAAACCTTATCAAACAAAATGCCGATAATATTTCACGCATCAAAGGCGCGGCTCAGGATAAAATTCACAAACTGGCTTATTACGATACGTTAACCAGCCTGCCGAACCGCACATTATTTATTCAAACATTAAGCGAGCGCATTAAAAAAGCCAGTGCGGAAAAGACGGAACGCTTTGCCGTTATTACGATTGATCTGGATCACTTTAAAGATGTAAACGACTCCATGGGCCATAATGTGGGCGATGCCATATTACGGGCAGTGGGCAAACGTTTACGTTCGGCGATGCCCGAAGTTGCAACCGTGTCCCGTACAGGCGAAGATGAATTTGCCGTAACCATGCCGCTGGGTGGGGACGTCGACAATTCAAAAGCACTGGCCGATAAAATTGCTGCTGTCATAAGAACAGAGCCCTTTAAAGTCTTTAATGAACAATTCCAGATCCGCGCATCAATCGGGGTTTCAACCTTCCCTGATGACGCCACGGACCCGGATCAGGTTCTTAAAAATGCCGATATAGCCCTTAATCGGGCGAAAGAGGAAGGCCGCGACACGATCAAGGAATATTCCGAAGATTTCGACCGCGCCGTACAGCAACGTTTTCAAATGCTTCGTGATCTACGCGATGCACTGGAAAAAAATCAGCTGGAACTGTTTTATCAGCCACAGCTTGACCTTAAAACTGGTGAGGTTTTCGGGGCAGAGGCCCTTCTACGCTGGTGGAAACCGGATAATAGCAAAGACGGAGGCAGCTTTGTTTCCCCTGGTGAATTTATTCCGGTCGCAGAACAATCAGGCCTTATTGTTCCCATCGGGGAATGGGTTATGCAAACGGCCTGTGAAGCGGCCATAAACTGGGAAAAGGAATATGGCAAAAAAGTCCGTATTGCCGTCAACGTATCTGCTGCACAATTCTCGCAAAGCGATATCGTCACCTTCACACAGAAAGTATTAAACGATACCGGTTTAGACCCGCGCATGCTTGAGCTTGAGGTGACCGAAAGTGTGTTTATGGATGATATTCAGCACACCATTCAAACACTGCAAAACCTTCACGCGCTGGGTGTAGAGTTGGCGATCGATGACTTTGGTACGGGATATTCATCCTTATCCTATCTACGCCAATTCCCGATTGACCGCCTGAAAATTGACCAGAGCTTCATCCGCAATGCCCTGAACAACCCGGACGATGCCTCTATTGCAAAAACCATTATCGGTTTGGGGCATTCCCTCAATCTAAAAGTGATTGCCGAGGGCGTAGAAACGCTTGATCACGAAAAATTCCTTATTGACCACGATTGTGACGAGGTTCAGGGCTTCCGCTATTCACGGCCAGTGCCAAATGATAATTTTGTCGAATTTATCACTGGCTATGATGGAAAACTCAGCAGCTTTGTTTAATGTTAAATTTATGCCAACACGTCATTTAACAATTGCGATTTTTAGCACTTGCCTATATGTGTGTTCATCATGACTATTGCACAACCATTACAGGCTCAAAAATCATCAATCTTAAATGGCATTACCAAAGTGCCGGGCGATAAATCTATCTCACATCGCGCACTGATGTTCGGTGCCCTCACCGTAGGCGAAACCATCATTTCAGGACTGCTTGAGGGAGAAGACGTTCTGCATACCGCCGACGCCATGAAAGCGCTCGGCGCCCAAATTGATAAAGGCAGTGATGGCCTGTGGCGCATTTATGGCGTTGGTCTTGGTGGCCTGAAACAACCCGAATCCGAATTGGAAATGGGCAATAGCGGTACGTCCACCCGTCTTTTAATTGGCCTTGTGGCCAGCCATAATATTAAAGCCACATTTACCGGTGATGCTTCACTATCAAAACGCCCGATGCAACGCGTCATAACACCTCTGGAAATGATGGGGGCCAGCTTTGAATGCAATGAAGGCGGGCGCCTGCCCTTAACCGTAACTGGGGCTGAAGATCCCATAAACATCGAATACCGTTTGCCCGTAGCCAGTGCGCAAGTCAAATCCGCTATCTTGCTGGCCGGGTTAAATACCCCGGGACGTACCGTCGTCATTGAAGAAAAACCCACGCGTGATCACACCGAAAATATGTTGAAGCATTTTGGCGTTGATGTGGTCACGGAAGAACTTGAAGATGGCGCCCTGGCCGTCAGCGTGATCGGCCATCAAGAATTACAGCCCTGCGCTGTTGATGTACCTGGAGACCCAAGTTCAGCCGCGTTTCCTGCCGTGGCAGCGGCCATAACCTACGGATCAAATATTCAACTATCGCATATCGGTATGAATCCGCGACGAACCGGCATTTTTGAATGTTTACGCGAAATGGGCGCGGACATTGAGTTCCAGCACATGCGCGATGAAGGCGGCGAAAAAGTTGCTGACATCATTGTGAAAGGCACAGGAAATTTACACGGCATCACCGTACCGGAAGAGCGCGTCCCATCCATGATTGATGAATTTCCGGTTTTTGCCATGGCCGCGGCATGTGCCGCAGGCACAACGCGCATGACCGGCCTTGGTGAACTCAGGGTAAAAGAAAGTGATCGTTTGTTAATGGTCGCCAATGGTCTGAAGGCATGCGGCGTTGATTTGGATATGGGCGAAGACAGCCTGACCATTCACGGGAACGGAAAACCGCCAAAAGGCGGCGCCAGAATAGAAACTGCCTTGGACCACCGTATCGCAATGGCTTTTTTGGTGTTAGGCGGTGTTACTGAAGACGCTGTAATAATTGATGATGCCGCACCAATTCAGACCAGTTTTCCGAATTTTGTGGCGCTGATGAATGATCTCGGCTGCGCTATAGAAACCGTAGATTAAACCAATCAAGTTGAACGACGCAAATAATACCAGCCGCATATTCAATTAATAAATGGACTGTACAAGATGATCATAGCAATCGATGGACCTGCAGCTTCAGGCAAGGGCACCTTGGCCCGTAAACTGGCGCATAACTTAGGATATCCATACATGGATACCGGAAAGCTGTATCGCGCAACTGCCTTTGAAGTCCTAAATGAGGGGTTAAGCCCCAAAGATCAGACAGATGCCATTCAGGCCGCAAAATCATTGGCTCAAAAAATTAAAACCCGGGGCATAGAAAGCGTGCTGGATAACACAACCCTAAAGGAAGACCGTATCGGCAACGCCGCTTCGCAAGTGGCCGCTATTGCCGAGGTTCGTCAGGCCCTTTTGGATATCCAGCGCGACTTCGCAAACAGCCCGGCAGCCAGGGACGCAGGCGCCATTTTGGATGGCCGGGACATTGGAACGGTTATATGCCCAAACGCCGATGTGAAACTATTTATCACCGCAGATTTAGAGATTCGTGCACAAAGACGTCTAAAAGAGTTGCAATCCAAAGGGTTATCAGTTACATATAGCACCGTTTTGGATGATATGCGTGCGCGTGATGCCCGTGATGCCCATACGTTAAATGCCCATCGGGCCAAAGGATATAGTACCAACATTGTTGATACGACCCTTATGACCCCTGATGAAGCGTTTGATGAAGCCTTGAGAATAATCAAGGCATCGGGCGGATAAGAGCAACATTTGCATAGCGATAGTATCGCCCAGAACATGCATTTTAACTGTTCATGATCAGGCTCTGTCCTTTTAATAAGGATAAATCCAAAAGCCCCATGACAAAATAAGCCTGGCTTAGAAAATGCGTTACTACCCCAAGAAAGGAAATTAAATAACATGGCACATATTGCTGCTAATCTTAAAGATTTGAACGACTCTAAGGATTTCGCCGATCTCCTTAATGAATCCCTGAAAGGTCAGGATTCATTTGTCGGATCTGTTGTAAACGGAACTGTTGTTGCCGTTGATAACGATTATGTACTTGTTGATGTCGGCCTTAAATCCGAAGGCCGCATCCCCCTCCAGGAATTCTCCAAACCCGGTGAAGACCCTGAGATCAAAGCAGGAGACGTTGTCGAAGTATTCGTCGAACGTATGGAAAACCGCGATGGTGAATCCGTTCTCTCCCGCGAGAAAGCCCGCCGTGAGGAATCATGGATTGAGCTTGAAAAATCACATGAGAAAGAAGAACGCGTTACCGGTATTATCTTCGGTCGCGTTAAAGGTGGTTTCACCGTTGATTTGGGCGGCGCAGTTGCGTTCTTGCCTGGCTCACAGGTTGATATCCGCCCCGTTCGTGACGTATCCCCATTAATGGGTACGCCACAGCCATTCCACATCCTGAAAATGGATCGTGCACGTGGTAACATCGTTGTCTCTCGCCGCGCGGTTCTTGAAGAATCCCGTGAAGAGGCCCGTAGCGACATTCTGGACAACATCACCGAAGGTCAAATCCTTAACGGTGTGGTCAAGAATATCACTGATTACGGTGCATTCGTTGATCTAGGCGGTGTTGACGGCCTTCTACACGTAACCGACATTTCATGGAAACGCGTTAACCACCCATCAGAGGTATTGCAGGTTGGCCAGAACATTGAAGTTCAGGTTATTCGTTACAACGAAGAAAACCAGCGTATTTCCCTGGGCATGAAACAATTGGAAAGCGATCCGTGGGATAGCGTTTCTGAGAAATTTGCTGTGGGTGACCGCTTTACCGGCCGCATTACAAATATCGCTGATTACGGCGCATTTGTAGAACTGGAAGATGGCGTTGAAGGTCTGGTTCACGTTTCTGAAATGTCATGGACAAAGAAGAACGTTCCACCAAGCAAGATTGTTTCCACATCACAAGAAGTTGAAGTCATGGTTTTGGATATCGACAAAGAAAAACGTCGTATCTCCCTAGGTCTGAAACAGTGTCAGGAAAACCCGTGGACAGAATACGCCGCTGCTCATAAAGCCGGTGAAGAGATCGAAGGCGAAGTGCGTAATATCACTGAATTCGGTCTGTTTGTTGGTGTCAATGATGATCTGGACGGTATGGTTCACCTCTCCGACATCTCTTGGGAAGACCAAAGCGAAGACGCTCAGAAAGCCTTTAATAAAGGTGATAAGGTCAAAGCCAAGATTCTTGAGCTGGATCCTGAAAAAGAGCGTATTGCCCTTGGTATTAAGCAACTGACTGAAGATCCGTTTAAAGGTGCAATGACAGGCGTGGCCAAAGGCGCGGTTGTTACCTGTACCGTGACCGAGATCAAGGCCGGAAGCGTTGAGGTAAGCGTTAACGAGAACCTGACCGGTACAATCAAGAAAGCCGATTTGTCCCGCGAGCGTTCCGAACAGCGCCCTGACCGTTTCGCCGTAGGTGAAAAGGTTGATGCCAAAGTCATTAGCGTTGATCAAAAAGCCCGCAAGGTATCCCTATCTATCAAAGCCCGTGAAATCGACGAAGATAAACAGGCGATGAAAGAATTTGGTTCAACCGAATCAGGGGCTTCCCTTGGTGATATTCTTGGTGCCGCCCTTGGCGGAGCCGCAGAGGAAAAAGAAGCAGCTCCGGCGAAAAAGCCTGCTGCTAAAAAAGCCGCTGCCAAGAAGGACGACAAGAAAGACGATAAAAAAGCCGCCAAGGCCGAAGACAAAGCCGAAGAGAAAACAGAGGACAAGGCCTAAGCCGCCCTCGATTTACTCGATATCTAAACATTTCCAAAAAGCCGGGTCACATGATCCGGCTTTTTATATAAAATCAAGCGATTATCTTTTAGGACAATGTATAATGGCAGCAGCAGTGTTTACGGGCATTTCCGAAAATAAACTCTGCTTTAGATTATCATCTGCAGTAAGTACGGCTTCAATCATCAGCCGCCGCAATTGAGAATCGAACGACACAGCATGCTCGAAATTTTCATTTGCATTTTTATATTGGCAGGCGCGCTGCCAGCTTATCTTCATAGCACTCATGTCTGCAGGATCATTTTCCGGTGACATTTGTCCCGTATAATGGGCCATTATACTTTGGACAAAATAGGCCTGTTCTTCCATTTGGTCTGATGTAAGATGGCGAAAAGAAACTCCTTTTTCTCTTTGCAAATCATCGGCAATTGCATGTCCCAATTCATGCGCCAAGTATAAGAGCGAATAAGGCGTTCCATGATATTCAAAATCTATAATCGCATAATCTTCCGGGTTGTCTTGCCGGACAAACACAGGGCCGAATCTTTCCTGATAATCCGGTATATACATATCAGCATTCTGCAAATCTTCCAGCGTAATCCCAGCAGGGCGGCAAGCCATCATACCCTTGTCCGGTCGCTCGGTTTCGACAATATTACAACGCTTTTCATCGCAAAGAATCTCAGAGGCCCTGCGGCCAAGCTCATCATCAAATTCCTGTAATCCGTGTAAAATAATATTCTTCGCTGTTTGCAATGGTATATTTGAGTTTCCAAGAATCATATTTTTATCATCATTGCTTTGTTGTGTAGAAATCAGTGTATCTAAATTTTTAACATAATACAAATATCGAGCAAAATTAAATCCTTATTTTTCAATGTGTTTTGCTTGACGCTGGCAAAGTGATGGTGCAATCTGTTTTTAATTCACTTGAATCAAAAAATGAGACTTTCGATGACAAAATCAGAGCTTATTCAGCGTCTAGCCGAACAAAATCCGCACCTATATTTGCGCGATATCGAAAAAATTGTTGAAACCATTTTCGAAGAAATCACAGCAGCCATGGTGCGCGGTGACCGTGTTGAGCTTCGCGGTTTTGGCGCGTTCTCTGTTAAACATCGCGAGGCGCGCACTGGCCGTAATCCGCGTACAGGTGAAACCGTTCATGTAGAAGCCAAACGCCTGCCGTTTTTCAAAACCGGCAAAGGCCTGCGTGAGCGTCTAAACGGCGAAGGGTAGTTGATAATGATAGCATTATTCCGTTGGATAACCGGATTTGCCATCATCATCATATTCTCGGGATTCGCGGCCTTGAACCGTCAGGATGTTTTTCTTTATTACACCCCTGTCCACGACCCCTTAACCTGGCCCCTATATGCCATTGTTTTATCTTTTTCTGCTGCCGGATTTTTAATTGGTGCCTTCACCGTATGGCTCAGTGACGGAAAAATTCGTCACGAAAAACGCCTGCAAAAGAAACAAATAAAAACACTTGAAAACGAATTGAAAAAAACACAAACCGGAGTAACGGCGCAGAATAAACCAGAAACTCCCCTTTTTCCTGCCCTGACAAAACATTAAACTCAGCCCAAAGTATACCCATATCATGACCGCCAAAAACCAAATATATACCGCCATAGATACCGGTGACATTAACCACGCCTGTCATTTGATAAAAATTTTATCACCGTATACAGGTATCAAGCTGGGTTTGGAATTTTTCAATGCATTCGGACCCCAAGGCATTGAAACCGTTCTTAAAAAATCCCCGGATGCCCAGCTATTCATTGATCTAAAATACCATGACATTCCCAATACAGTGGCAGGCGCCATCAAATCTATTTGCACCAACTTCACCCCAAGCTATCTAAATGTTCATGCCAGCGGTGGGCGGGCCATGATGGAGGCGGCAGCAAATGCCTGTCAGACCGCTTCCAATGGCCAGACCAAATTATTGGCCGTTACAGTTTTAACAGCATTGTCTGACGAGGATTTATCCGAAATCGGCTACAAAGAAGATGGTACTGCAAGCCGTGTCAAGGCTTTGGCAGTGTTGACCCGGCAATGTGGACTGGATGGTGTTGTGTGCTCTTCACATGAAATTCAAACTCTGCGCCAGGCTTGTGGGGATGACTTTACCCTTATGGTTCCAGGCATTCGCCCGGCAGGCAGCCATGCCGGTGATCAAAAGCGGGTCATGGAACCGCAACAGACGCTTCAGCTTGGCGCCACACATCTTGTCATCGGCCGCCCCATTACGCAAAGCCCTGATCCTGTTAAAGCCGCACAAGACATTATAAACACATTACATATAAGGCATTCCTGTGACTGAGGTGAAAATATGCGGCATATCAGAACCCCATAGTCTGGAAGTTGCGATAAAGGCAGGAGCCAGATTTATCGGCTTCGTATTTTACCCGCCCTCACCCCGGGCCATCAGTTTCGAAACAGCCTATCAACTGGCGCGTACAGTTCCAACAGGCGTCCGTAGCGTGGGGTTATTTGTAAACCCGGCAGACGACTTTCTGGATTACACTCTGGGCGGCATTGGGCTGGATATGATCCAATTGCATGGTGATGAACCCCCGGAGCGTGTTGCCGCAATCAAATCACGGTATAATATTGACGTTATGAAGGCCATCCGCGTTGCAGGGCCTGAAGATCTGAAAATTCTAGAAAATTTTGAAGATGTTGCAGACTGGATATTATTTGATTCAAAACCGGCTCAGGCCGATTTGCCAGGGGGAACTGGTGAAAGTTTTGATTGGAACATATTATCCGGCCGTCATTTCAAAAAGCCATGGATGCTCGGAGGCGGGCTAGATGTTAGCAACGTAACTCAAGCACTGTCCACCCTAAACCCAAACGCCATTGATGTATCCAGCGGTGTGGAAAAGGCACGCGGCGTAAAAGATCCGAATAAAATTAATGCTTTCATTCAGGCCGTAAAAAAGGCATAAGATAGCCCCATGAGCGCAAATACATACACAAAAGGTCCTGATGAACGTGGACATTTCGGCCCCTATGGTGGCCGCTATGTCGCCGAAACTTTGATGCCGTTAATTTTGAGCGTCGAAGATGCCTATAATAAAGCCAAAGCCGACCCGGATTTCTGGGATGAATTTCAGATGCTGGCGCGCGATTATATTGGGCGGCCATCCCCACTTTATTATTGCCAACGCATCACCGAACATCTGGGCGGCGCCAAAGTTTATTTCAAACGCGATGAACTGAACCACACTGGCGCTCATAAAATAAATCATTGTATCGGGCAAGTATTATTGGCACGCCGCATGGGTAAAACCCGCATCATTTGCGAAACAGGGGCTGGTCAGCATGGCGTCGCCACGGCAACGGTTTGCGCGCTATTTAATTTGCCTTGTACAGTTTTTATGGGGGCAAAAGACATGGAGCGCCAAGCCCCCAATGTTTTCCGTATGAAGTTACTGGGGGCGGAAGTACGCGGCGTAAAGGATGGATCAGCATCACTAAAGGATGCCATGAACGAGGCATTACGTGATTGGGTCACAAATGTACATGATACCTATTACATCATTGGAACGGTTGCCGGCCCACACCCTTTCCCCGCAATGGTGCGTGACTTTCAATCAGTTATTGGCAAAGAGTTACGCGACCAAATGATGGACCGCGAAGGACGTTTACCCGATACACTGGTTGCGGCCATTGGCGGCGGATCAAACGCAATGGGGTTATTTCATCCCTTTCTGGACGAACCTGACGTATCCATGATTGGCGTGGAGGCCGGAGGCATGGGCGTTGATACCGACAAACACGCCGCCAGCCTGAACGGAGGGCGAGCCGGAGTTCTGCATGGGATGCAAAGTTACTTCCTGCAAAATGAAGATGGACAAATTCAAGAGGCCCATTCCATATCCGCAGGCCTGGATTACCCCGGAATTGGCCCCGAACACGCCTGGTTATTCGACCAGAAACGTGTCAATTACGTGTCAGTGACCGATAATGAGGCACTGGATGCCTTCAAACTTTGCACCAAATTAGAGGGCATTATTCCGGCACTGGAACCGGCCCATGCATTCGCGCAAGTTATAAAAACCGCCCCAACCCTTCCCAAAGATCATATTCTGGTGATGAATATGTGCGGACGCGGCGATAAAGATATTTTTACAGTAGCCGAAAAGTTGGGCGTAAAACTATAAACTTGACATATTAATTGTCATAACATATGCTCCAGCAATGCATTACTCAGAAATTTTTCAGGCCTTGGCGGACCATATCCAAAATAATATTGATGAAACCAAGCGCGACATCGGCACCGCGCACATGCCAACTCAGGCCCAAAAAGAAAAATTACGCAAAGCGGCTGAAGACCTGAATTTTCTGCATGCGATACAGGTCAAATTGCCAGCAAGTCTAGAATTTTGTTCATTACCATCGCGCCGTGTGGACCACGCTGTATCACAAAAACTGCGCCGGGAATTTAGAAACTCTGTAAAAAGCGCCTTTATTGAAGCAACCGCGTATAATCCCAAAAACAAGAAGGCTCTGTTGGATATGAAACTAACCGAAAGCGAAATTAAAACTTTATCCGCTCATGGTCTGGTAAGAGATATCGAAAGAGATGGGCGTCACTTGGATATTATTGTCGATCATATTCATGATCTAACGCTGGGCGGTGAAAATGAATTCGACAACTTCATGTTAATACCTGATTATATTAACCAAATTAAATCACGCCTGATTCATGTACAGGAACGTATTGCCCCCGAATACCCGGAGCGCCTGTCCATTAAACCACAAGGCGGCGCCGCCGTACCGTTTATTGAAACCGGGTTTCGTCCCAGGGAAACGGGTACACAGTTATGCCAGCAAGTGAATACTTTTCTGGGTCTAGAACTATAAGGCCGTTGCATTTGAGTATGCAAATACGATAAACAAGAACCCATGAACCAATATGAAGTTAAAGCCGGGCTGGCCGAAGTTGACGAATTCGACGTGGTCGGTCTTTCGATCGTGACAAACAACACCAAAGCCGCCGAAGACATCAACGCGCTGTGGGAACGTTTTTTTAAAGAAAGCACAGGTCAATATGTGCCGGATAAAGTCAATGACAACATTTACGCTGTATACAGTGATTACGAAGGCGATCACGAGGCGCCCTACCGCTTTACCATTGGATATCGCGTAACCGGTGGCGGCGGCGATGGTACACCGCAATCCATGCATCGCATCACCGTGCAAGACCAGCAATACGTGATCATGAGCGCCGCCGGCCAACAGCCCAAAGCACTTATTGAAACATGGGAAGCCATATGGAGCGGCGATCTACCACGCTCATTTACAACCGATTTCGAACTATATGGCCCCCGGTTTTTCGAAGACGGTATAAACGAAGTACTTGTGCATATAGGAATTAAAAATCAATGAGCCGCATCGAAAAAACACTGTCTGAATGCAAATCTGCCGGACGCAAAGCGCTTATCACCTTTATTACGGCCGGTGACCCTGATAAAGAGACTTCATTAGAAGTCTTGAAATCTCTGCCTGATGCTGGCGCTGATATCATTGAACTCGGCATGCCGTTTGCCGATCCCGGCGCAGACGGACCTGTCATTCAGCAAGCAAACCAGCGCGCATTAAACAATGGCGCAAATATGGTTCAAACGCTTGAAATGGTTCGCGCCTTCCGCAAAGAAAATCAGGAAACACCAATTGTTTTAATGGGCTATTTCAATCCGGTTCTGTCTTATGGTTTGCAACGGTTCACACATGATGCACACCTTGCCGGCATAGATGGTTTAATAATTGTCGACCTGCCGCCCGAAGAAGATGTGGACTTACGCGCGCAATGTCAAAAATGCGGCATTGATTTGATCCGCCTGATTACGCCAACCAGTGATCGCACGCGCTTACCTGTGCTATTGGATGGCGTTTCGGGGTTTTTATACTATGTATCCATTACCGGGGTTACCGGCACAGCCAAACCGGATCTTAACACCATAAAACCGCATATAGATACCATTCGCGAATATACCGATTTACCGGTTGCCATTGGATTTGGGATTAAAACGCCCGAAGACGCCGCCTATATGGGGCAGATTAGCGATGCTGTGGTTGTTGGCTCTGCCATTGTGAACACGATGAACAAAGCGGCAGACGGCCAAGCAGCAGCAGATGTCTCTACCTATGTTAAGACATTGGCCAAGGCGCTTTAAACTTGACAATCACCCCTTAAAATTGCGAATTTAGCGCCTGTTGATTAATTACAAAGAGACCAATATGAACTGGCTTACAAATTTTATACGCCCCCGCATCAATTCTATTGTGCCGTCAAAAGAGGTACCAGATAATCTGTGGCAAAAATGCCCATCTTGCGAAGGTATGCTCTTTCACCGTGATTTAGAGGAAAGCTCAAAAGTTTGTTATCATTGTGGTCACCATTTGCGCATAACCGTTAAGGAACGCCTCAGCATCATGTTTGATGATGGCCAGTACGAAACTGTCGAGCTGCCGAAAGTGGCGCATGATCCCCTTAAATTTAAAGATCGTAAGAAATACGCTGACCGCTTAAAGGAGTCGCAAGCCAAAACTGGCTTAAAAGACGCCATGACAATTGCCAAAGGAACAATTGGCGGACAAAAAGCTGTCATTGCCGCCTTTAATTTTTCATTCATGGGCGGGTCCATGGGTATGGCTGTCGGTGAATCCATTGTTAAAGCCGCCGAAATAGCCGTTAAGGAAAAGGCTGCCCTCATCACAATACCTTCATCTGGTGGGGCCCGCATGCAAGAAGGCATGTTGTCCTTGGTTCAGATGCCTCGCTCTATTATTGCCGTAGAAATGGTAAAAGACGCAGGTCTGCCATATATTGTATTGCTCACAGACCCCACAACCGGCGGGGTAAGCGCGTCATTTGCCATGGTAGGTGATATTCATCTAGCCGAGCCAGGAAGCACCATTGGTTTTGCGGGGCGCCGTGTCATCGAGGAAACCGTACGCGAAACACTACCCGATGACTTCCAAACAGCTGAATACCTTTTGGATCACGGCATTGTTGATATGGTTGTACAGCGCGGTGATCTTCGCGATACTATTGGCCGCATTCTAAACCTGTTAATGAGCACTGAAAAAAAATCCAAAAAAGCGGCATAATAAAAGAAATGGGCCCGGCTAACATATGTATAAGGCCGATTTAAAACATCCCTCACAGTCTCTTCAGAAGAAGCTGGAAACCCTTTACGCATTAAATCGAGGGGTTGCCCTTGATCTTTCCTTTCGACCACCCTATCTATCCCTGCTGGAAAAATTCGGCAACCCGCATCTATCCTTACCGCCAGTCATACATGTTGCAGGCACCAATGGAAAAGGCTCGATTATCGCAACCCTGAAGGCCATATACGAAGCCGCCGGGTATTCCGTCCATGCTTATACCTCTCCGCATTTACACAGATTTAACGAACGCATCGTGTTATGCGGACAAACAATTGATAACACCATGCTGGAGCAATTGATTGATGAAGCCATCATGCATAATGCAAATGCCCCGATTACATTTTTCGAAATTACGACGGCAATGGCCTTTGCAGCATTCAGTAGAACCAAAGCTGACCTCCTATTGTTAGAAGTCGGGCTCGGCGGAAGACTGGATTGTACCAACATAATTTCAAAACCAAACGTATCGATAATTAATAGCATTTCCTGGGACCACACAGACTTTCTTGGCGACACACTTGACCAAATAGCCCAGGAAAAGGCGGGTATCATAAAATATGAAACACCGTGTATCGTTGGTTACCAAATGCACAATTCGGCGCCTAAAGGACAAATGACCCCTATGGATAGAATCGTGGAGGAAGCTGAGGATAAAAAGGCGCCCCTCTTCCGCGCCAAAAATGAATGGTCATGTGATAAAAATGATGACGGCATGACGTTTACATATAAAAACCGGTCCATGGCATTACCGTGCCCCAATTTATTGGGCAACCATCAGGTTCATAACGCCGGTGCTGCTTTGGCGGCCATTAAAGTATTGGGCCCATTATTGCCGGTGCAACCCAAGGATATAGAAACAGGCCTGCGTAATATTGTATGGCCCGGACGTTTGGAACGTATTCAAAACAGTTTACTCTTGGCGCATCTGCCCAAAGGATGGGAGCTTTGGTATGATGGCGGTCATAATGAAAGCGCCGGATCAGCGCTGGCCCGGCAATTGGAAGACTGGAACGCCGACAATCCTATGCCTACGCATTTAATACTGGGCATGAAGGGAGATAAAAACCCCGCTGGATATCTCAAAAAAATAATACCGCAAATTAATTCGTTAAGCCTCACGCGGGTCAATGACATCGGATCATGCATCACTAGCACCGATATTGAACCTATACTGGAAAGCCAGCATGTGCAGTATATCGGTGAAAGCGAGGGCCCCAAACAATGTTTGGCGCGCCTCACGGAACATTACAAAGGAGCCCATGCCCGCGTCATTATATGCGGCTCCCTATATCTCGCAGAGCAAATATAAACACAAGATAATATTGGCATCCGCCATAATCTTGCCGAAAAACACCACAAAACCACCTTATTTTCATTCCCCTTCTTGCCAAAATTCTGATTTCTATTCACACTTAAACAAGCGCAAGCGTAAGACAATAAAAAGAGCAATATAAGGCAATGACACAAAATATTATTCTGGTTGATGATGATCGCAATATTCTGACCTCTGTTTCCATGGCATTAGAGGCCGAGGGATACGCGGTCAAAACATATAATGATGGTGAGGCAGGTCTGGTCGGCATCCTTGAAAACACCCCGGATCTTGCCATTTTAGACATAAAAATGCCGCGTATGGACGGCATTGAGGTCTTAACCAAATTGCGCGAAACGTCCAGCATCCCCGTCATTTTTCTAACATCTAAAGATGATGAGGTTGATGAAGCCATCGGTCTGAGAATGGGTGCTGATGATTATATCACAAAACCATTTTCACAACGCCTGTTAATTGAAAGAATAAAAGCCCTGCTGCGGCGGCAATCTTTGATGAAAAACACCGATACCAAGAAAAAGGAGGAGGAAAAGATTGTTCGCGGTAACCTGGTGCTGGATGATGCGCGTCATCTTTGCACATGGAAAAACCAGCCGCTTAATCTTACCGTAACAGAATATCTATTAATAAAATCTCTGGCAGAGCGTCCTGGCCACGTCAAAAACAGAGATCAGTTGATTGATATGGCATATGGTGAGAATATCTATGTAGATGATCGAACAATAGATTCCCATATAAAACGTGTCAGAAAAAAATTCAAAACCCTTGATCCCGAATTCGCCCAAATCGAAACCCTCTACGGTGTCGGATACAAATACAAAGAAGAATAGACGTAATCGTTTTTTCAGCGCAATCAGACACGCCCCGCCACAGGGGTCTAAAGAGCTGGACCAGATTCTTGATTTATACTGGGGCGGGTCGGAAAGACGCATTACAGGACTTACACTTCGCATAATTGCCGTAAATGCGATTGCTCTTGTTATTTTGATGCTGGGCGTTCTCTATCTCGGGCAATCCCAGAACAACCTGATTGAAGCCAAACTGGAAACGTTTCAGGCCGAAATTGAATTGGTTTCCGCAGCCATATCGGAAGGGGCGGTCATAGAGGTTCCAACGAAACCAGCCAGTATATTAGATGCGCCCGGCACGCAAAAACAATTGGACAAAGACCAGGCCACAAAAATGATGCGGCGCATGAGCAAAACCATGAATAAACGTATTCGCCTGTTTGCAAATGATGGTTCTTTATTGGCAGATTCTCACCAATTAACCGGACCTGGGGGCGTTATACAAATTGTCGATCTGGAACCGGTCGACCATTCGCTTTACAGCATACAAATTATCAAAGACGTCACAACTTTCATTATAAGTTTTTTGCCGGATCGCCGAATTTTGCCACGCTACCCGGAAATTGAAATCACCACAGCAAAACAAAGCAGCGATGCACAAAACGCCTTAAATGGGCGCGTCAGCCTTTCAGCATGGGCCAATAAGGAAAACCGCATTATCTTATCCGCCGCAGCCCCAATTATCATTGAAAATGAAATTATGGGCGGAGTCTTACTGACTCGCCTGGCAAAAGATATTGAAGAAGGGATCATTGATGTCTGGTGGGATATTCTTCGCGTCTTTTTAGGAACTTTGCTGGTAACCATATTGCTTTCCATTTACTTATCCGGGGCAATAGCAAGACCCCTTAAACGGCTGGCACGGGCCGCAGAACGCATAAGAAGCGGTCACCTAAGCGGCGATGAAATTCCTGATCTTAGTTATCGCCACGACGAAATAGGGGAGCTTTCGATCGTGTTAAAAGACATGACGCAGGCTTTATGGCAGCGAATGGATAGTATTGAACGCTTTGCCGCCGACGTTGCGCATGAGCTTAAAAATCCACTCACATCATTAAAAAGCGCAGTAGAAACGGCGGCCATCGTAAAAAAGAAATCGGACCACGAAAAATTAATGAACATTATTAAACATGATGCCGAACGACTGGATCGATTAATTACAGACATATCGAATGCATCGCGTCTGGACACTGAATTATCACGAGAGGCCTATGAGCCAACAGATATCAGAAAAATTCTACACAACTTGCTCGATATCTACCAAAATCCCTTAGACCGGCAAAAACCCTTCACCAAAGACCACGTTACAGTTAATCTGCCGCAAGATGATATCAACATCATTCTGGACATACAGGCCGATGACGAAGATTTAAATGTCTATGGCATTGAAGTGCGCCTCTCTCAAGTCTTTCAAAATTTATTAAACAACGCGCTGTCATTTTCTAAACCGCATAGCAATATCAAAATTCAAGCTAGCGTCAGGTTAAACGCAATCGTGATCACGATAGAAGATGAAGGCCGCGGAATTCCAGAAAATAAACTCGAATCAATTTTTGAACGGTTTTATTCAGAGCGCCCAGACCATGAAGATTACGGACGTCACTCTGGCCTTGGTTTATCAATATGCAAACAAATTATTGATGCGCATTCCGGACGAATTTTTGCCGAAAATCGCAAAGACCTATCCGGCAGCATCCTGGGCGCAAAATTTACCGTGATTTTGACCCGTGCCTAAGGCATGATAAAAATATGAACACAATACAAAACAATAATCTAATACTGGTAACCGGCTATTCAGGGGCTGGCATGTCATCTGTTCTGAAAAACCTGGAAGATTTGGGACTTGAAGTATTCGATAATTTCCCCCTGCCTTTGGTGAGCCCCCTGGTCCATGATGAACAAAAGGAACCGACATCAATCGCAATCGGTATCGACACCAGAACCCGCGGCTTTTCAACGCAAAATGTAATTGATACCGCGCAGGCCCTGGATGCCCATCTTTTATTTGTTACATGCGACGATCACGAGCTGCAACGCAGGTTCATTGAAACGCGCCGCCGTCATCCTTTGGCCAAAGATAAATCGGTGCGTGCTGGCATTGAAGAAGAACGGAAGCTATTGGAAAAAATACAATATAATGCCGATCTGGTTATTGATACAACCACCTTGTCCGTACATGATTTGCGTCACATTCTAGAGGGTCATTTTTCCATTCAGCCCCAAAAAGATCTGACCGTAACTTTAATGTCTTTCGGATTCAAACACGGCAGCCCGCGCGAAGCAGACATTATTATGGATGTACGATTTTTGGAAAACCCGCATTGGGTAGAGGCCCTAAGGCCATTAACCGGTAAGGATAAGGACGTAGGAGACCATATCGAAAAAGACCCCAATTACGCCAAGTTTATTGATAACTTCAAGGCCCTTATGACCCCTCTTTTGCCACGTTACGCCCATGAGGGTAAGAAATATCTGACCATCGCCATAGGATGCACTGGCGGACGCCACAGATCCGTCTACACCGTAGAAAAACTATCTCAATGGATCAAAGAAACCGGTTCACTGACCCATATTGAACATCGCGACATTAAAGATTAAACCCCGGGCGCCGGTGCGTTAGTGAGAGTGTGTTCAACATCCACTGATGGACTGTTGTCAGGTTCACATGCGGCGCAAAAGGCCTGCGCCAACTGATTTGGTTCTAATTTACTCATGAAAAACACCCTTTTCTATTACCAATATTGCATTTTCTTTTGAAACCCCGGATCCGTCATATGTGCGGAAAATGATCTTTTGATCTTCATCCTCAGGTTTCATTGGTACCATTGTATATAAAGTACGCGCATTTGTCAAAGAACTGAGGTCTATCATGCGCTTTCGCTGATTCATCACAGCAATTAAATTCATGACGCGCTTTTCGGTCAATTCCTCGGCCTCATCGGTATCCAGCAAATTATAGGTACCAACAGGCTCATAATTATCTTTTTCCGTCTTGAACTGGAAAATTTGGTAAGAATGCGGAACCAGCGGGTTTTTCTTATAAATAAACTCGGGTTTCACGCTTTCTTCATTAAAATCGCCCAGATTCATTGAAATTTCCTACAGTTTTTATGTTTTTAACCTTGATTATTCTTCCATAAGCGTCAAGATTACGCAAAAGTTTTTAATTTTAAGGAGAATACCTCATGACCGCCAAGCCGCATGCTGTGGAAAACGACTACAAAGTAAAAGATATCAACCTCGCCGAATGGGGCCGTAAAGAAATTGAACTGGCAGAGATTGAAATGCCCGGTCTTATGGCCCTACGTGAAGAATTTGGTTCAAAAAAACCATTAAAAGATGCCCGTATTGCCGGATGTCTGCATATGACGATCCAAACCGCCGTTTTAATTGAAACCCTTCAGGCCCTTGGTGCCGAAGTTCGCTGGAGCTCTTGTAACATCTTTTCAACGCAAGACCATGCGGCGGCAGCAATTGCCGCGACCGGAACGCCGGTTTTTGCATGGAAAGGTGAAACAGAGGAAGAGTACCTGTGGTGTATTGAACAAACCATCAAAGGTCCGAATGGCTGGACCCCCAACATGATTTTGGATGATGGCGCCGATCTTTCCCTCATGATGCATGACAAATTCCCCGAACTGTTCGATGACATCAAAGGAATTTCAGAAGAAACAACGACCGGCGTATTGCGACTGAATGACTTGGCAAAAAAAGGCCAGCTGCTCTGCCCGGTGATTAACGTCAATGATTCCGTTACGAAATCAAAATTCGACAACAAATATGGCTGCCGCGAATCATGCGTTGACGCGATTCGCCGCGCAACAGACGTCATGATGGCCGGTAAAGTTGCCATGGTATGCGGTTACGGTGATGTAGGTAAAGGAACAGCAGAATCACTGCGTCAAGCCGGTTGTCGTGTTATGGTGTCTGAAATCGACCCCATTTGCGCCCTGCAAGCCGCGATGGAAGGATACGAAGTTGTTACAATGGAAAATGCGGCGCCGCGTGCCGATATCTTTGTCACAACAACAGGCAACAAAGACGTCATTACAATGGATCACATGCGCGACATGAAAGATAATGCCATTGTTTGTAACATCGGCCATTTTGATAACGAAATCCAGACAGAGCCCTTGCGCAACCTTAAATGGACCAATATCAAGCCTCAGGTTGACCAGATTGAATTCCCATCCGGCAAGCGCATTATTTTGCTGGCCGAAGGTCGCCTTGTTAACCTTGGTTGTGCAACAGGACACCCCTCTTTTGTCATGAGCGCCTCTTTCACCAACCAAACATTGGCGCAAATGGAACTTTGGAACAACAACAGCGCCTATGATAACAAAGTCTATGTATTGCCGAAGCATCTGGATGAAAAAGTAGCAGCCCTGCACCTTGATAAGGTCGGAGCGACTCTATCGAAACTATCCGATGATCAGGGTGAATATATCGGCGTTCCCGTTACTGGCCCATTCAAAGGGGAAAATTACCGCTACTAATTCCGCTTCATCGGTAAAGCAATGAAAAACCGGTGCCTGGCGCCGGTTTTTTTTACATCCTCGCAATATATGAATAACCCGCTATGTTTACCCTTGGTTTTATGGAACACTTAAGTAAGATAAGCACCATATAAACCCAACATTTAAGACCGTGAGCGCTATGACCAAAAGAATTCTTACACTACATTGTAAAGACCGTTCCGGTATTGTGGCCGCCGTTGCCACATGCCTCAGTAACGCTGATTGTAACATAGAAGAGGCTTCACAATTCAATGACCCTTTATCTGGTCAGTTTTTCATGCGGGTTGTCATTAAGCCGCTTAACGAAGCCGCACTGGATCTGTTTTCAAAAAACTTTGAATTGATTGCGACTGAATTCGAAATCACATGGAAAATGAATAACCCTGAATTACCGGTAAAAACCTTAATACTGGTGTCAAAAACTGACCATTGCCTGAACGATATTTTATATCGCTGGCGCACAAAACACCTGAATATCGATATTGTTGCCATTGCTTCTAATCATAATGACAACCGAAGTTTGGCCGAAGAAAGAGGCATTGCCTATCATCATTACCCCATCACCAAAGAAACAAAAGCCGAGCAAGAAGATCAGATAAGGAACCTTATCAGCGCCACAGGAGCTGAATTAATAGTCATGGCGCGATATATGCAGATTTTAAGCAGCGAATTTTGCCAGGATTTTACCGGGCAAGTTATCAATATTCACCATTCTTTTTTACCTGGCTTTAAGGGCGCACGGCCATACCATCAAGCCTATGAGCGTGGAGTAAAAATTATTGGCGCAACAGCACATTTTGCCACGCTGGATCTGGATGAAGGCCCTATTATTGAACAAAATATTGTGCGTATCGATCATTCATATCCACCTGAAAAACTACAAATATTAGGCCGTGACACCGAATCCCGCGTTCTAGCCAAGGCGATAGATCTGTATTGTGATCGCCGTATCTTTTTACAAGGTAATCGCACAGTCATATTATAAATATGCCCACATCCAGGGGGTATAACGGCACAAACAAAACTTATTCCTGAATAAGCGATAAAAAACGCTTGAAGCGTTATGGTAGCGCTCATAGACTGTTTTCTGTGGCACAGACAACATCAAAAACAAATCTGATAAGCAATATTATAAACACCGTAACAGGCCGCGGGGCTTTATTGGCAGAAAAGTCACGCTTAGAAGCCTTTCTTGCGGCAGTTCCGGGCGATTATTGCGGATGGTCCCGCGATGGAAGCGTAGCCTATAGTGAGGGGTTTTGCCAAATATTAGGCTTACAAAAAATTGCCTCTATCGCCGATATACAAAACAAATTAACCATTAGCGATTCCGCGGCGCTGGAAGGTGTATTTAACCGCCTTAAAGAGGACGATATTCCATTCCAGATTACAGTACAAAACTATGCGGAGAATAAAACCTTTCGTATATCCGGTTCTCGCGGCAGCGCCCTTGCCAATAGCGATCATTTCGACATTTTATGGCTGGAGGATATATCCGAACAAGCCCAATTGGAACAGCATTATCAGGATGAATTCAAAATAAAAGAAGGGCGCCTTAAAAATCTGGAACTATCGCTTCATAGCTTCCCATGGCCCCTATGGAAACGCGATAAAGACCAAAACATTGTTTGGTGCAATGACGCATACGCATCCGTGGTAGGGGACAGCAAAGATAATATCATTGAACAACAAAAAGAAATTCCGCCGGCCTCACGCAAAAAGAAAAAAGGCGAGGAAATCAAACCAGCCGGACGAGAGCTGGCACTGCGCGCCCTAGAGAAACAGGAAGCACAGGAAACCAAAATCCACGTCATTTCCGATGGTAAACGCCTTTTAATGCGGATTTTTGAAAACCCGGTGGCCGATGACACCTCAACCGTTGGGTTCGCAGAAGATATTACAGCGCAGGAAGATCTGGAAAGTGAATTACAACGGTATCAGAATACAACGAAAGAATTATTAGAACAATTACGCACGGCCATTGGTATCTTTGATTCAGAACAAAGACTTGAATTCTATAATTCCGCTTTTAGTCAACTATGGGGGTTGGAAGACCAATGGCTCAATAACAAACCAAAATTGGGCGATTTCATGGAAAAATTGCGGGAAAACAGGCGATTACCAGAACAAGCAGATTTCCGCCGCTTTAAACAAAGCTGGATCAATATGTTTACCTCCCTGATTGATCCGCATGAGGATATGCTGTATCTACCAGATGGAAGTGCCTTACGCATGCTTGTTGTACCGCAAAGCGCGGATGGCGGCTTAATGATGACCTTTGAAAATGTTACGAGCCGTTTAGAGCTTGAATCCTCCTACAACACGCTGATTGCAGTGCAGAAAGAAACATTGGACAATTTGGCCGAAGGCGTTGCCGTTTATGGTGGTGATGGACGTCTTAAACTCTGGAATCCCTCTTTTGCACGTCTATGGGGCTTTAACCCTGAAGATTTAGAGGGCGAGCCCCATATCAATTCATTGGTCGGCAAGAAAAAATCATATTTCACAGAAGCCGAATGGCCGCAAAAACGTGAAGAACTAATTGCCAAGGGCCTGGACCGTGTTATGCATGAAGGACGCTTAAAGCAATGCAACGGTGTCTTGATTGATTATTCAACCGTCCCTTTGCCAGATGGCGGGGTGCTTATTACCTATACCGATGTTACCGACACCGTCCGGGTTGAAAATGCACTACGTGATAAAAATGCCGCTTTGGAAACCGCAGAAAAGCTCAAGCTGGACTTTCTTGCCAATGTCTCATACCAGCTTAGAACACCTTTAAATGCGATTATGGGGTTCAACGATATTCTTGATCAGGAATATTTCGGCCCATTAAACAAACGGCAAAAGGATTATACCAGCGATATCCGCTCAGCCAGCGAAAGACTGTTGAACCTGATCAATGACATACTTGATTTATCGACAATCGAGGCCGGATATATGTCATTGGAAAAAGAGTCCGCATCCATACAAGACCTGTTACAGGCTATCAAAGATCTGGCCGCCGATTGGGCCCGTAAAGGAAAGGTGGAAATCTCTCTTAACTGCCCGAAAAACATAGGAAAAATGGATCTTGATATTCGCCGCATGAAACAGGCATTGATGAATCTGATCCGTAACTCAATTGCCTTTACACCGTCGGGCGGGCATATTGACATTACCGCAAAACGTAAAAAAGACGGCATTGAAGTTACAATTAAAGACACCGGTATCGGCATTTCAAGAGAACATCAAGCCCGGATTTTTGAACCATTTGAAAAAGCGCAGCAAGGAAAATCCTCTTTATCACAGAGCAACGATTCAGCCAGCCATACCAAAGGGGGCGCCGGTTTAGGGTTATCATTGGTAAAGAACATTATATCAATGCACGGTGGGTCAGTGGAGCTTCAAAGTGAAACCGACAAAGGGACAACGGTCACAATATTTCTACCCTTTGAAACTGATATAAAGGCGGTTCAGCCCATTAAAATGAAAAAGGCACTATCGTTCCGTTAAGATTATTTGGTATCACTCATAACAATCTGCGTAATAATCATAGCCGCTATCATCAATTTTGCGATCAGCTCTCAATACAATTTCCCCTTGGTCAATTCTGGTCATACAGGAAAAAACAGGGAACAAAGTGCGTATTTGTAATTCGAGTTTGCGTCCGGGGAAAAAAGGACCATATGAACAAAACTCGGCCCGATCGGCAGGGTATCCTTGTTCATCAATACTTCCCGCAGCTTCCAAGCGGAAATTTGAACGGTGCCGCGCCTGGCCGCCAGAGGGGGTTGTATAAAAATCTGTGCCCAAATTACCATACATTGTAAAATCGGCACTGTTACGCAGCATAAAACAAATTGGGTCCTTTACGATATCAGGCTGCCCCGCGCGATCTTGCGCCGCGGCCTGTGAAACACAGCCCAAAATAAACAGCGCTATCAATAAATACGGCCTCATACAACAATTATACCATATAAATACAGCAAAGAGCTATACACAATGCTTATGAGCGGTAGCAGAATTTTCTGGAATTTCAGCGTATTATCAGTACTCTTAAAAGATGCAAAATCCACGCGAATTTATATCAGAATCAGAAGAAAGCACCGCCCGCATCGCGCAAGAGCTATCCTCTGAAACCAAAGCCAATGATATTCTTTGCCTGTATGGAACATTGGGGATGGGAAAATCTGTGTTTGCCCGTGCCCTTATTCGCGCCCTGTGCGCAAATCCGGATTTAGAAATACCCAGCCCCACATTCACGTTGGTTCAAACATACGAAACCGGTCAAATTCCAATCTGGCATTTTGATCTGTACCGCCTTGAAGACCCCGAAGAAATTTATGAAATAGGCTGGGAAGAGGCATTGGATGGTGGCATCCTGATTATAGAATGGCCGGAAAGGCTGGGCACACTTAAACCCAGCAATGCAACCGAGATTGCCTTTGCGGCATCTACGGACAATGCAAACACTCGTCTTATCACTATAAAGAGGCCTGGATGAGAAAAACGCCACCTATCGATCAGGGCTTTGTCCTCTGTGCGGGGTTTGGAACGCGCATGCGCCCGCTTACCGATACAATGCCCAAACCTATGCTCAGCGTTAATGGAAAGCCGATGGTTGATCATGTCCTGGACAGCTATGGGCATCACGGTATAAAAACCGTCGTAATCAACACACATTATCTGCCAGATATTCTGAAAGAACATGTCAGTACACGCAAGGACATGACGATCAAAATATCACATGAAACCGAAATTCTAGAAACCGGCGGCGGCCTGGTTCACGCGCGTGACCTGCTTAAACCAGAGCCATACTTTGTATCAAGCGGGGATTCTTATCTGATTGATGGGCCAAATAAAACCGCATTGCAACGCATGGAGGAATGCTGGGACAATGAAAAAATGGATATTTTAATTCTGCTTCAACCAATTGAAAATATGGCTTTAACAACCGCCGTTGGTGATTATGATCTGGATCATAACGGCCGCGCCATACGCAGCCACAACAAAACAGGGGGCTATATGTTTACCAGCCTGCGCATTCATCATCCCCGCATATTTAATGATGCTCCCCCCGGTTCTTTTTCTTATTTGCAGTGTCTGGACAAAGCCCAAAAACAAGGCAGGCTCTATGGTATAGTCCATGATGGTGACTGGCATCACATCAGTACCCCGCATGATCTTACGCGGGTCAATGACGCTCTAATGAACCTGAAAAGCGCTTCCCTGTCATGACTGAGACCGCCACAAAAACTGTTTACAATATTCCCTCAGGGCAACCTTTTGCGCGTACAATTATTCGTTCACTGCTAGAAGAAACGCAAAGCTGCCCCGAAGACCTGACACAATATATTATACTGTTACCAACGCGCCGTGCCTGCCGCACTTTTCAGGAGATATTTTTGCAGGAAACCGGCGGGCGGCCCTTATTGCTTCCCAAAATCCAACCTATGGGCGATGTCGATGAACAGGACTTGTCGCTCTCTCTGGCCGGAACCGATGCTTTAGAAGATATTCTGGCCCTTCCGCCAGCTATATCGCCTTTGCGGCGACGGATTTTGCTGGCAAAAACCATTCAGGCCATTGAAGGCTTTACCAATGGCTTTGATCAGGCGCTCGCGCTTGGTGATACATTGGCCAGCTTCCTTGACCAAATTATTATTGAGGACCTGGAATTTTCGGATTTATCAAGAATTGTACCGGAAGAATTTTCAGAACATTGGCAAATTACACTGGATTTCCTCAAAATATTAAGCGAGGCCTGGCCAAAAATATTAAATGAAGAAGGCGTGATTGACGGAGCGGACCGCCGTAATCGCCTCATGGGTATATTATCAGCGCATTGGCAAAAAACCCGTCCTGATACGCCCATCATAGCCGCCGGTTCAACCGGATCAATTCCGGCGACGGCCAAACTACTCAGTGTTATTGCGGGCCTGCCCAATGGAAAATTAGTGCTTCCCGGTCTGGATACCCATATTGATCAGGAAAGCTGGAATCACCTTCCCGCTTCACATCCGCAATACGGTTTTAAAACTCTGCTCACAAATATGGGTATCGGCAAAGATGATGTACTATTATGGCCGAACGCAGCAGATACCATGCAAGCCAGAAACAAGCTGGCCAGCGAAATTATGCGTCCCGCTGAAACCAGCAAACAATGGGCCGGGCAATATAACAAAACCCCGGAACACAAACAAAGCCTTACCGAGGCTTTAAAAGGTTTGAGTCTGGTCGAAACCAACAATCAACGCGAAGAAGCAGCAATGATTGCACTGAAGTTTCGGGAAACAATGGAAAATAAAACCAGTACGGCCGCATTGATTACCCCTGATCGTAAATTGGCCCGCAGGGTCAGCAGCTATTGCAAACGCTGGGGCATAACGGTTGACGACAGTGCGGGTGAAAAACTAAGCGCCACATCTCTTGGAACTTATCTCCTTTTACTCTGCGAAGTGGCGCAATCCAATATGGCACCAGCTATATTGCTTGCCCTTCTAAAACACAAATATGCCAGTGCAGGTTTAAATCCGGCACGTTATAACCAAAATGCTTACGCCCTTGATCAATACCTCTTGCGCGGATTGGCACCACCTGCGGGCTTCAATGGCTTACGCACGCGTTATAACGACCGCCTGACCGATCCGCACGCGGCCACCCCACCGGATCACTTGCTGGAATTTATTGAAGTCATTGAACCGCTTATGCAACCATTTATTGACCTCATGGTCTCTGACAAACCTCAAAAATTTATCACCTTCATCAAGGCGCATCTTGAATTGGCTGAAGCCTTTGCTTGCACCGATACTGAAACCGGGCAAAGCCGTCTATGGACAAATGAAGAAGGTGAAGCGGCCGCGGCTTTTTTCTCAGAATTATCAGAACAAAGCCACAGCTTTGATGAAATGGACGGGGCATCTTACTTGCGTATCATCAGTCACCTTATGGGCGATATTAAAGTACGCCCCAAATACGGGACACATCCCCGCCTCACCATTCTTGGTCAATTGGAATCCAGATTAATAGACGCCGATATAATTATTTTGGGCGGTTTGAATGAAGGTTCCTGGCCACCAGACCCGGGCCATGATCCCTGGATGTCGCGGCCCATGCGCAAAAAATTTGGCTTACCGGACCCTGAACGCAGCATCGGATTGGCCGCGCATGATTTCATTCAGAGCTTTTGTGCGCCTCAGGTCCTCATTACCCGCGCCAAGAATATTGATAGTGCGGCCAGCGTTCCCGCAAGATGGCTACAAAGACTGGACACGGTTTTACAAAGCGCAGAAAGCGACATATCAATTTTATATGATCACACATTGCTGAACTGGGGAAACGCGCTGGATCATCAGGAAGAGACCAGACCAACAACGCGTCCACAACCCAAACCGCCTGCCGATAAACGCCCAAAGCGCCTATCCGTCACGCAAGTTGAAACATTGATGAAAGATCCATATGCAATATACGCAAAAAAAATACTTCGGCTCGACAAGTTAGACGACATCGAAAAACCGATTGAGGCCAGAGAGAAGGGGACGTTGCTGCATGATGTTCTGGAACGTTTCGTCAGCGCTCATCCGTCCACCATGCCCCCGAATGCAAAAGACATTTTATATGGCCATGCATCCCAGCACATCGCATGTCTCCACGAAGACCCGGCTATCTGGAGCTTTTGGTGGCCCAAATTCGAACGGCTTTGTGATTGGTTTCTTGATCACGAAACAAACTGGCGCAAATATCAAAAAGCCAGACCATTGGCTTTGGAAGCAAAAGGAACATTATCAATCAAAACAAAAAATGCCGACATAACACTAAGCGGCATAGCAGACCGCATAGACCTGATGCCGGACGGCAGCTGCGCGATTATTGATTATAAAACCGGCAGCGGCTTTTCCAGCGAAAAAATGGCCACAGGGGACACCCCGCAATTGCCTTTAGAGGCCATTATGCTGGAGCAAGGCGCCTTTGCCGAACATGGAATTGCCGCCGGAAAAAAGGCCTCCTACCTGGCATATTGGAGCCTGAGTGGCGGCGCAACGGCTGGCAAAATCACCCCTCTTCCCTCTACCAAGCAAAAAGACCTGGAAAGCATCATCGCACGCACACGGGAAGGCATAGCACATCTGATAGACGTATTTTCACAACCAGACACGCCTTATATCTGTTTACCGCGCGCCCACGCAACGCCACGCTTTAATGATTACGAGCATCTGGAGCGCATTAAAGAATGGGCCGCATTGGAAGACGATAATTCCGGATCGGAGGCCGCATAAAATGGAGAAGATGCACAAGAACAATAATGCGGATCACATAGGTGCAAATGACCCGAAAACACAAATCACGCCCTCGCGTGAAACAGACCCCAATGTATTACAGCGCAATGCCTCAGACCCCTTTGCATCAGTGTGGGTCAGTGCATCGGCAGGAACCGGGAAAACCAAAGTTTTAACCGATCGCGTTTTGCGTCTTTTATTGCCACGCGCCGAAGGTATATCAGGAACACCGGCCCATAAAATTTTATGTCTGACTTTTACGAAAGCCGCGGCCAGCGAGATGGCATTGCGGATCAACAAAACCCTGGCCGAATGGGCCGTTATGGACGAAGAGCAATTAAACAAAAAGCTCGATAATTTATTAGGCCGCGCGCCCAGACATGATGAAACACTTGCCGCGCGCAAGCTATTCGCGGATGTGATTGACACCCCGGGCAGCCTGAAAATCATGACCTTGCATTCTTTCTGCCAGTCCATTCTGGGCCGCTTCCCGCTGGAAGCCGGTATCACGCCAAATTTTAGTGTTCTAGATGAATCTGGCAGTCGCGAAATTATGGAGCAAGCACGCATGCAGGTATATAAACGCGCTGCGAATGAACGCGCCAGCCCCTTGGCACAGGCCTTAAACAATATTGCCCTAACGATTAGTGAAGACCAGTTTTCAAATTTACTGATGGAGCTATCCAAGGAAAAGACACAGATTGAAACCATACTGGGCCAAAACTGGGATATTAACGGCCTCTACACCAAAATATGTACGGCCCTGAACATTAAACCGGGGTTAAATGCGGAACAGATTATCCGAAATGCCTGCCTTGATAAAAACTTTGCCATGAACGACTTGCGCGAGGCCGGGCGCGTCTTGTACGAAAGTGATAAATCCAGTGATCAAAAAAGCGCCGCGTATCTGCTCGACTGGCTGGATGAAGCGCCAGAAGGGCGCGTGTCATCATTTGACCGGTATAAACTGGCCTATTTCACAAAAGAGAACCAGCCCCGCGCCAAGTTAATGACCAATACGCCGGCCGAAAAAAACCCAATCTTGTTGGATGTCATGGAACAGGAACGGGACCGTTTACTTGACATCAACGATCAAATTAATAGAGCCACATGCGCCGCCCTGACCCGCGACTTGATGTTATTGGGTAGCGAAATCATACAGCGTTATACTGACCTTAAAAAGACGCACGGCGTGCTTGATTTTGATGACCTGATTAGCCTGACCACCACCCTTCTAAGCGGGGGCATAAACGGGCGCCAGATTGATTTAATGCCAAGTTGGGTTCTTTATAAACTTGATCAGGGGCTGGATCACATACTCATTGACGAAGCCCAGGATACAAACCCCGAACAATGGACGATTATTAAGGCGGTGGCCGAAGAATTCTTTGCCGGCATGGGCGCACAAGATGATGTACTGCGTACAATTTTTACCGTGGGTGATGAAAAACAATCCATTTATAGCTTTCAAAGAGCCTCCCCGGAAGAGTTTGAAACAATGCGGGCACATTTTGACCAAGTCATAAACGCAGCCAATCTAAAATGGAGTAATGTTGATCTAAACACCTCATTCCGTTCTACCCGCAGTATTCTGGAAGCCGTCGACCTGGTCTTTCAGCAAGATGGACTTAAGCAGGACCCAGGGTTTTCGCAAACGCACCACGTTTCTTTCCGCAGTGCCCAGGCAGGCCTGATAGAATTATGGCCGTTATATGAGAATGAAAATATTGAAAAACCAGACCCCTGGGATCCACCCATTACCATCACCGATGCCCGCAGCGGGGCCAGCCTTTGCGCCGAGGGTGTCGCCAATACCATACAAAAATGGATCGAGACCGGTGATATATTGGAAAGTCATGGCCGCCCCATTGAACCCGGCGATATTATGATTTTAGTGCGAACCCGCACCGCCTTCGTTAATCAGCTCATACGAGCTTTAAAAACCCGCCAGATCCCGGTTGCAGGACATGACCGCATGGTTTTGAATGAACAACTGGCCGTGCAGGACCTGATGGCCTTGATTGAGTTTTGTTTGTTACCGACCGACGACTTAACCCTGGCCTGTCTTTTAAAATCACCGCTTATTGGGCTTGCTGAGGAAGACCTGTATACCCTGGCCGTGGATCGCGACGGATCACTATGGGACGCCGTTTTAAAAGACGAAAGTCTAAAAAATTCAATATCCTATCTGAACAGCTTTATCGAGGATGCGCATCACATGCATCCCTTTGAATTCCTGAGCGCCGCATTGGCACGGCCATGCCCTGCCGACCACATATCAGGACTACGCGCCATTAAATCGCGTCTTGGATCTGATGCACTGGATCCTATTGATGAGCTTTTAAATGCCGCATTGCGTTTTGAAGAAGATCATACACCCAGCCTACAGAACTTCATTCGCTGGCAAAAATCAGGCAGCGCCCAAATTAAACGCGAAATGGAAGAATCGGGCGGGCAAGTCCGCATTATGACCGTACACGGGTCAAAAGGACTGCAGGCCCCCATCGTTATTATGCCGGATACTGTGCGTACGGGCCGCCAGGTGCCGGGGCAATCTGGAAAACGGTTATTGTGGCCCCATAAAACCGGCATGGATATACCGATATGGTCGCCCCGTAAAGACATGGATTTCGATATTTACACCAACGCCTATAATGCACTGGAAAAAAAGGCCGATCAGGAATACCGGCGCCTATTATATGTGGCGATGACACGCGCGGAAGAACGTCTATATGTCACCGGATATAAACCAAAATACGACCCCCTCGACGACAGCTGGTATAATTACATCCAATCCGCACTTAAGGCATCACCCGCCGCGCAAGAAGATGAAGACGGTATACTGCGCCTATTAAACAAACGCGAAAAAGAGCCTGATAAACGCTCCAAAGTCAATAAAACCGAAACCCACGCCACCGCCGCGCCCGCTTGGCTGTTTCAACCGGCCCCGGCAGAGCCAAGCCCACCGCAACCCCTTGTTCCTTCGCGGCCTTCAGGCAATGAACCCGCGGCATTATCACCGCTGCAAGCCACCAATAAAAATCGCTTTCGCCGTGGTAATATTACACATAAACTCTTACAATTTTTACCTGATATCCAGGCCCCGCTACGCACGGAAACCGCAGAAAAATTCCTGAACCGCTTTGCTGCGGATATAGAAGAGCCTGTCAGAAAAAGTATTCTGCATGAGTGCATGAACATTATGAATGACAGTAGATTTGCGCCCTTATTTGGACCGGGATCAAGGGCAGAAGTGCCCATTACGGGGCTTATTCATGGGCGGGAACTCATCAGCGGGCAGATAGACCGTCTCTATATTGATGAAAAAAATATCTGGATTATCGACTTTAAAACCAACCGGCCCCCGCCCACAGACGCAAAAGACATCCCCGACATTTATAAAAACCAAATGCGGGCCTATCACGATACATTGCACCAGATTTATCCAACCCACGCGATACATTGCGGATTAATATGGACAGACGGCCCCTTCCTGATGCCTGTCGAACTATAATCATCGCCGCAATTTGTGCATAATTTGCTTTTATTTTTTTGATATCCTATGCGGCCATTGGGAATCAGCTACACTTGAACTATCAAATTTTTGAACCATACTTACTGTGTAAGTATAAAACCGATGATAAATATTTATCCAATGTAACTGCGAAAGGAAATAAACATGGCAACCACATCAGTAAATGATGCCGAATTTGAAAACGAAGTATTACAGGCCGATTCCCCTGTATTGGTGGATTTCTGGGCAGAATGGTGCGGTCCGTGTAAGGCTTTATCACCGTTACTAGACGAAGTAGCCGGTGAAATGGATGGCAAAATCAAGGTGGTCAAAGTCAATATCGAAGAGGCACCGGAAGCCCCAACCAAATACGGGGTGCGCGGCGTGCCGACACTCATGATCTTTAAGAATGGTCAGGTTGTGGATACCCGCGTTGGCGGCATGCCCAAAGGCCAATTATCCGAATGGATTGAAAGCGCTGTATAAAACTCCAGTGGCATAAAAATTAAAGAGCGAATAAAATAAAAACTGCCTCTAATTTTTTAGGGGCAGTTTTTTACGTTTAATCATCAATATGACCATAAAGTTATTCGGAACCGCCTTGTCCCTGAGGCGTTCCGGCAACGGCAGAAGACAAAATCATGATCATCTGACGGCCCTCGAGCTTGGGCTGCAATTCCACCTTGGATAGCTCAGCCAATTCTGATTTCATACGTTCTAATACGGCCATACCGATATCCTGGTGAGCCATTTCACGGCCACGGAAACGCATAGTAACCTTGACCTTATCCCCATTCTCAAGAAAACGGCGGGCGTTACGCATTTTCACCTGATAGTCATGGTCCTCAATACCTGGGCGAATTTTGACTTCTTTGACGTCAATCGTCTTTTGCTTTTTACGGGCTTCGTTGGCTTTTTTCTGTTGTTCGTATTTATACTTGCCATAATCAAGGATTTTGCAGACTGGCGGGTCTGCATTCGGAGAGACTTCAACAAGATCTAGACCGGAATCATATGCCTTTTCAATCGCAGCTTTGATTGGGAAAACCCCTAACATTTCGCCGTCTTCATCTATAAGGCGTACTCGTTCCGCTGTAATATTTTCATTGATACGTGTTGAATCTTCATCACGTCTTGGTGGTCTAAATGATTTGCTGATGGGTCATTCTCCTATATTTTTCATCACAATAATTATAGATATACGGTGCTTTGCCTTACGTTGCAAGTAAATCTCGTCTAATTTAAAATCATAATTACATAATTTAAATACGCCGCAAAACAGCCCCAAACGAAGGTTGGCACTGCATAAATGGCCGCACGGCGACAGGCACTCCATGCCAATAAAATAAATCCGGCCAGCACAATATCCAGCGCAACAATCCAGTAAAACCCGTATGCGATTTCATGGCCGGCAAAAAAGACAAAGCTCCACCCCCAGTTCATCATCATTTGTAACCAAAAAATAATGAAGACAGCCGTCAGGCCATGGCTTTTGAAATGTTGCCAGACTCGGTGCCCGGCCAGGGCCAATAACACATATAATACGCTCCACACAATGGGAAACACAATGTCAGGCGGCGTTAATACCGATTTAGCAAGCGTATCATACCACCCCATATTGGCCCGCGTTATCTGGCCAATACCATAAGAAATTGTCTGGAATGCAGCAATCCATAATAAGGGGGTAAAATACCGACGTTTGAACTTGCTTATAAAAGTCATCGTTTAATAAGGGGGCTGTGCTTCTTTGATCAGCGCTTGAACAGCATCGTCCAGACGCTGTACGTCCTGCGCCTGAGACCCCAAACGACGAATGGCCACGGTTTTTTCCTCTGCCTCGCGGACTCCAACAACAAATAAATTTGGTACCTTGGCATGTGAATGCTCCCGTACCTTGTAATTTATTTTTTCATTACGAATATCAAGTTCAGCACGGATCCCGGCATCAACAAGTGTTTTGCATATTTCTCTGGCGTAATCATCAGCCTTTTCCGTGATCGTCGCGATTACTACCTGCGTCGGTGCCAGCCATAACGGTAATTTACCGGCATAACTTTCAATCATAATACCAATAAAACGCTCAATAGATCCTAGAATTGCTCTATGCAGCATCACGGGTCTATGGCGGTTGCCGTCCGATCCAACGTAGCTGGCATCCAGGCGTTCGGGCAAATTAAAATCAAGCTGTAATGTGGCGCAGCCCCATTCCCGGCCAATTGCATCACGAATAATAAAACCAAGTTTCGGGCCATAAAAAGCGCCATCACCTTCTGAAATATTATACGGCAAGCCAATGGCATCCATCGCATCCATCAAGCCTTTTTCCGCCTTATCCCACATTTCATCTGTACCGATGCGCTGTTCAGGGCGTGTTTCGAGGGTTACCGTGTAATCTTCAAAACCCAGATCCTTGTATATAGCTTTCGTTAACTCACAGAATTTAATGCTCTCTTCCAAAATCTGGTCTTCACTGCAAAAAATATGCGCATCATCTTGGGTAAACTGCCGGACACGCAACAAACCATGTAATGCCCCGTGCGCTTCATTACGATGACAACAGCCAAATTCGGACAAACGGATCGGCAAATCTTTATAAGACTTAATACCCTGATTAAAAATCTGAACATGCGCAGGACAGTTCATTGGTTTAAGGGCAAGAAATTCTTTGGGTTCTTCCTTGAAAATCGGTCCGTCTTCTTCCGTATTCGGGACAACATCGGGAACAACAAACATATCCTCACGGTATTTTTGCCAGTGGCCGGATTGCTCCCAGAACTTGGAATGCATTAATTGCGGGGTCTTTACCTCTTTATACCCGCCATCACGCAAGCGGCGGCGCATATATTGCTCCAGCTCCTGCCAGATCAAACACCCCTTTTCATGCCAGAACACAGACCCCTGTGCCTCTTCCTGCATATGAAACAGGTTCATTTCGCGCCCCAATTTACGGTGATCGCGTTTTTCGGCCTCTTCCAATTGATGAAGATATTGTTTGAGCTCTTTATCATTACGCCAGGCGGTCCCATAAATACGGGTCAGCATTTGTTTGGAACTATCGCCGCGCCAATAGGCGCCGGCAAGATTCATCAGCTTAAACACACCAACATGTTTTAAACTGGGCAAATGCGGGCCGCGGCAAAGGTCAATAAAACCACTATCCCCTTGTGCATATAACTGGAAATTATCATCCTGATCGGCCCGTTCAATGATATCGACCTTATAAGGTTCACCACGCTCATCAAAAACCTTAATGGCCTCAGCTTTGCTGTTCAAAGATTTTACAATCGGCGCATTGGTTTCTTTAATTTTTCGCATTTCCTTCTCGATCTTTTCCAGATCATCCGAAGAAAGCGGATCTTTAAATTCAATATCGTAATAAAATCCATTCTCAATAGTCGGGCCAATCGCCAGTTTGGCCTCGGGATATAGATTTTTCACGGCGCGGGCCAATAACTGCGCGGTCACCGTGTGTCGCATAATCTCCAGCCCCTCATCACTGTCCAGCATAATAAGGCTGAAATCCGCATCGCTAAGAATAGGGTCGCACAAATCGCGCTGTTGTCCATTTACATTTACCGCTATAGCTTTCTTTGCCAAAGACGTTGCAATGCTTTCGGCAATTTCCAGACCGGTAACACCGGCCGAATAAGAACGAACAGCACCGTCAGGTAATGTAATTTGAATATCGTTTGTCGCAGTATTGGTCATCATAAAAATGACGTTAGCGCTCATTCATTGCGTTATCAAGCGTTTTAATAAACGGTTTCAGTAAATATTGCATAACTGTTTTTTCACCCGTCAAAACATCAACAGACGCAACCATGCCCGGAATAATCGGAAGCACTTCATTTTTGCGTTTTAATTCATTCTCGAAGGTACGCAACCGAACGCGATAAAAGCTGTTGCCTTCTTCATCTTCGATCGTGTCTGCGGATATATCAACAACCTCGGCGTCCAAGCCGCCATAGATTGAAAAGTCATAGGCCGTAACTTTTACCACGGCCTTTTGTCCGGGATACAAGAAAGCAATATCCGATGGACGAATGCGGGCTTCAACCAACAATTGATCATCCAGAGGTACAATCTGAATAATATCTTCCCCGGGGCGAACAACACCGCCAACTGTATTGCCCTCAATGGCCTTAATGGTACCGTTAACCGGGGAACGTAACTCCGTACGGGTTTTACGATCTTTTAGGGATGATAAGCGCTCTTTAATCTCGTTTAATTCAATCAATTTGGCAGATAATTCTGTCTGTGCCTGGGCTTGCGTATTGGTGGTGACCTCATCAATGCGGGCCTTTACCTCTTCTACGGCAGATTTTGCCCGGGGCAAACTGGATAAATATCCGTTTAATTCCGATCTTTTTTCACGCATCGTACGCTCCAGCTGCAATAGCTCGAGCTTTGGCGCAGAACCGCGTGCAACCAGCGGCTCTATCATTTCCATTTCCTGCCGTTGTACACTAATGACACCGCGCGTATCGGCAATGCGGGTTTCAAGCTCACGCACCTCCTGCTCTCGTTGCATCAATTGCTGCTGGAAAATATTAATCTGGTTTTGCAACTGCTGGCGATTGGCCCGAAACGCGTTCATTTCTTCGGTCACCGATTGCGGGGCCGCCTGCATAACACTTTCCGGGAATTCCACCGTGGCCTGACCTTCGGCTTCGGCCTGCAAACGGGTAATAGAGGCCATTAAACCATAATATCGCGCCTGATTGGCACCCAGATCGGAAGAGGCATCAATATCACTGAGCCGTATCAAAATTTGCCCCTTCTCGACACGATCACCCTCCCGGACCAAAAATTCTTCGACAATACCGGCCTCCAAGGTTTGCAATGACTGGATCTCGCTGGACGGTATAATCTTACCATCTCCGCGCGTCACTTCATCCAAAGTCGCCCAATTGGCCCACACCACAAAAATCACAAAAAACGCTGTAATAAACAACAACAACAAATGGCGCGATAAAGGCAGGTCATCATCAACCACCTCAAAAAACGACAGGGCATGTGCTTCGGCGCGGCTAATTTGTTCTTTTGCCCAGCCTTGGCGAATACTATTCCACCCTTCTTTATCATTCATGGTTTCAGACGTGCCATCATCAGATTCTGGCTTGGCCGGGCCCTGAGGCGCGCCGCCCATTTTTAATTCAACCGGGTTTGTCTTAACCTCAGGCTCCTTATTTTGCTCTTGCTTCTTCTTGGCCATACTTACACCTCTGTCTGCTCGGCCGCGGTGCCGTATTGGCGCGCCTGTAATTTACGGATAACCTCATCTTTCGGGCCATAGGCCACAAGGCGGCCACGGTCAATCAGGATTAATTTATCAACAAGACCCAACATCGCGCCTTTATGCGTAATCAAAATAGTGGTTTTGCCTTCACAGAGTTTGGACAATCTGGCCTTTAAACGGTTTTCAGAAGCCGGGTCCATTGAGGCGGTCGGCTCATCCAACACCAAAATCGGTGGGTCATATAATAACGCGCGCGCAATGGCGACGGCCTGACGCTGTCCACCGGAAAGCGATTCACCGCGTTCCCCGACCGGAGTATCCAACCCGGCTGATGAATCTTTTAAAAACTCCATTACGCCGGAAAGCTCCGCCGCCTTTAATACAGCACGGTCAGGGGCGGTTTCATGACCCATCGTGATATTGTCCCGCACAGAACCAAAAAACAGCTGCGGGCTCTGTTGAACGGCACCAACATTGCGGCGCAAATCACCCGGATCAATCTGACGAACATCTGTGCCATCAATCTGAACGGATCCGCTGGTGGGTTCATACAAATTAACCAAAAGCCGTTCTAAGGTGGTTTTACCGGACCCAACAGCGCCAATAATACCAACGCGGTCCCCTGGCTTGATTGTAAAGCTGAGATTATTAACAGCAGGCGTAGTCTGGTTCGGGTAATTAAAGATAACCTCACGAAACTCTACTTCACCCCTACAATCAGGCATAGGCACAAAATGCTTGCCCATTGGGCGCTCCACCGGCTTTTTCATCAGCTCATCCAAGTGGAATAAAGCCTCTTTCGACTGATTATAACGCGTCATCAATCCGGCCACTTGTGCCAATGGCGCCATGGCCCGGCCCGAAATAATAACACAGGCAATCAAGGCCCCCATGGACAGCTGGGCATCGGCAATCAAAAACACCCCGACAATAACAATCAAAACACTTACGACCTGCTGTACGAAAACGGCCCAATTCTGCGCAAAGGCCGATAAACGGCGGGATTTAACGGCGGTGCGTGACGCTTTATCCGTTAACTCTTCCCATTGACGTTGCGTATGACCTTCCGCGGCCTGCACTTTTATAGTTTCCAACCCGATAATCGTTTCAAATAACAGGGCGTTTTTTAACGCGCTTTCGTTTAAAGACTGGCGTATGACTTTTGATAAAGGTTTTTGCAGCAAAAACCCCACTCCAATGACCACAGGAATGGCCGCCAAAGGCACAAACGCAATCGGACCACCGATTAAGGCAATAAAGCCGATAAAAATAAGCACAAAAGGCAAATCAACAATTGTGACCATTGTGGCCGATGTAAAAAAATCGCGTAAAGTTTCAAATTCCCGCATATTACTGGCCAAGACGCCCGCGCTTGGGGGGCGCGCCGTCATGGTCATGCCCAAAATTTGTTCAAACAGAGAGGCCGATATTTGCACATCGGCCTTACGACCCGCCACATCCAACAAATGGGCCCGCAAATTTTTTAAAAGGAAATCAAAGACATAGACAACCAAAATACCGGCGGCCAGAACCCACAGCGTGTCAAAGGCATTATTTGGCACCACCCTGTCATAGACATTCATAATGAAGATCGATCCGGCAATGGCAAAGATATTAATCATGATCGCGGCAATAAAGACCTCGGTATAAAGCACCTTATTCTTCTTAAGCGCGGCCCAGAACCAATCCCGGGCATTGTCTATCTCGGCCGGGCCGGCCCGTTCATCACTGCGGGCGATCGGGCGCACAAAGAATGCATATCCCGTATACAATTTCTTTAACTCGGCCAGCGTTATAACCTGTTTTTCATCCTTGGTCTCGGGAAACTGCACCGTAAATTTAGTATCCGGGTCCAACTCTATTTCTGCATTGCTTTTAGATTTATGCGGAGCCTTGGCTTTACCGGAAGGAAATTCGATTGACCATATAACGCAGGCCTGCCCTTGTTCCAGGGTAATGATACAGGGTAAATTCGGTGCAATGGCCAATGATTCCAGCGAACGTTCAACCAAATTCGCGCGCATATCCGCGCGCTCCGCAGCCCGCAAGAACAACAAGGGCGTAATACCGGCCTTACCAATCGGTAAACCGGCCGTTAACGCCGCAATAGACGTACGCCGCCCATAATAACCGGCCAGAACGCGCAAACATTCAACCAAAGGGTTATGCAAGGCAAGCCGGTCCGATTGAAGCGGCCATTCATTGCTATCATCAGCGTAGCTTTCATTCGGCTTCTGGTCAGCAGAGGCATCTGAAGAAGATGCAGAGGAAGACGAAGACTGAGGGGACTCAGTGGATGCAGAGGCCTGCGTGTCTTTCGCATCAGGTTCCCCGGAAGAAGAAGCATTAAAAGATGCGTTAGAATCAGAAAGGCCGCCTTCCTGTTCGGGGGATGCATCCCCCTTTACGTCAGCGGCCTTAATTTTATCTGTTTTACTTTTTTTATCGGGATCGTTCACAGATCATCCTTTTATAATTTTAACGGGCTTCCATTCTTTCTTCGAATGTCCATTTGTCATTCTCACTGACCAGACTTTCGCGCGGATATGACACCTCCAATGATGGAAGAAGTTCACCTTTCAGGGCCAATAAACGATAAATCGCCAGCATTTCCAAAAATTCTGAATTCACTGTATTCGAACGGGAAACAAACAATTCATTTTGTGAATCCAGAACATCTAACAGTGTACGACGATCAAGGTTAAATTGGTCTTTATAGGCTTTTACAACTTCGGTATTGGCGTCAGCCTGAGCGGCAAATTGGCGTGCGCGTTCACCGGCGGCCACCATGGAAGCCCATGTTTGACGGACATCATTCTCCAAAGAGCGGGCCGCTTCGGCACGGGATTCTTTAGATTGTTGATGACGGTGAATAAATTCACGAGAACGCGCCATATCGGCACCACCGCGATACAAATTCCAGTTCATAACAACCAGAGCAGATGCGCTGCGGTCACGACCTTCAACACCGCCCAAATCATGCCCCTGACGTGCATTCAACTGCAAATCAACCTGCGGGTAAAATGTTGAGCGTGTTTTCAAAGCCTCAGCATAGGCCACTTCGATATCCGCGGCAAAAATATCCAATGTCGGGCTATGGGCCAATGATTGTAACACTTCCTGATCCACATCTTGCGCCAGCAAATCATAAGGAATGACCGGCAATGTCAGATCACCGGGCGCATCACCAACTTCCTGACGATAACGGGATTCAGCGTTACGCAAGGACTGCATTGTATCGGTTACAGTTGCGCGGGCCTGTGACAAACGGGCCTTGATCTGTTCCAGATCAGCCTGCGTTGAACGTCCGGCACCAACGCCATCTTCAACCAAATCCATAATGGCAATATGTTCCGCCGCATTCTGACGGGCAATCATCAATAACTGACGTTGGCGCAACACTTCAAGATATGATTCAACAATGGCCAAACCGACAAGTTCCGCGGTTTCACGAACGCGATTGGCCGATGATGCAACACGGGCCTCCTGACGCTCCACTTCGTATTTTGTTTCAAATCCATCGAACAACATTTGTGTCAGGGTCAAACCAACTTCATAACGCCACATGCTTTCTGTGTCGTCATCGTCAAGACCGCCGCGTGTACCCGGATCATCGCTATATTCGTAACCGGTATCACCGTTCATATCAATGGATGGAAGGTATAGCGCCTCCCCCTGATTTAATTCTTCATCGGTTGCCCGTCTGCTGGCGGCAACAACCCCATACTCAGGATTGGTAGAAACCCCAATCGCCACAGCATCACGCAAGGTGGAAATTTTATTATTCGTCGCAGTAACCGGCGCTGGCGCACTGACTGCCGCATCACTAGGCATAGGTGACATCATGTCATCCTGCGCCTGAACAGCAGGAGAAACCATGAACAATGTTGCGCCAAGAGCGCTACCCAAACCCAATAAGCGCATTGTATTTTTTGAAATCACTGGAATTGTCCTCATTTTTTAAATCTGACAAGCTCGTTACCGAACTCATAATTAACTTACATTTATGCCTGTTTTAATAGACATATGCAAGAATATCTTCAAGAGGTTTTTTATCATAAAAAACAATGATGTATTTTTACAACATTAGGAAAAACCCGAAGACCCTTCCTCCATATATCTTACAATTATACGGGAAATAATTAAGCCGGTTCTTTGCAGCAGAACCGGCTTAAAGAAATGTCATAAAACATTTTAAGACGTCATTAAACGATAATTCCGCCCTTGCTTGCCCCTGTTAAATCATCAAGAGTTACATCAACCCCTTCCAAAGTAACAAGCAACGTTGCAGCGGCCTGATCGCCACCACCGGCGGCATCAACATATACCTCTGTATCCGCGCCAGAAGAGGCCGTGAACACAAAGTCGCTCAAGCTATCGGCAAGACTGTCATATCCGGTCAGAACATCACCAATATCCAGTGCATCGCCTTCCGACAAATCAAAATCGGTAACGGTATCCTGACCGCCATTTTCAGTAAACACAAATGTGTCGGCGCCTTGGCCACCGATCAGCGTGTCATTGCCGCCATTACCGACAATCACGTCATCACCGGCATCACCGTAAATGACATTATCATTATCATTACCATACAGATTGTCATTACCGATCGTTGTACCGTATTGATCACCATACAATGTCAGCGTGGCCGTTGATGTATCACCATCAGCATCGGTAATTGTGTAAGTAAAGGTATCAACAATATCTTCCACTGAGCCGGGATAGGTTACCTGAACATCGGCCAGCAACATCGACGCACCATCATAGAAACCGGCATCCGTTGAGTTAATGGAAACGCTTTCAATTAACTTTCCACCGAAATCATCCGAAGACAATTCAAAATCGGCGTACCCGTTAACAATGATGGCCGGATCGAACTGGAATTCACCAATCTGCGATGTACCATCGGCAAAGTGAACCGTATAATCCAGTCCATATTCACCGTTGTTATTGTTGCTACCCAATTCAGAAATCGTCAAAATGACAGAGCTCGCATCCTGATCAAAGCTGATATCGAATGTTTCCCCTTTCGGATAGATTTTATCACTGCCTGATGGGCTGGCAATACCAAGACCAGATCCGTCGGCGGTATCAACCCAGCTAATATCGTAATCACCGACATTGGCAATCGCGACTGTAATCCCGTTATTGGTTATGCTGGTCTGATTACCATAAGCATCAGAAGCCGCCGGGTTCAAACGGGCACTAGTGCCGCCTGTAACCGTTGAGAGGCCGGGCTTCAAGGTATAGCTGTATTCACCATTTGCCGCAATTGTCAGGGTACCATATGTCCCGTCAACAACAGTGGAGCTTCCAACCAATACGGCATGACCATCAACATCCGTGACCAAAGTATCCGCATCCTGACTGAGCGTATCAGCAGCATTCGATCCGCCATTTTCACCGCTCAGAACATTACCGTCAGCCGATCCCTGCACCGGATTAATCGCACTCAGACTGGCATAAAGATCATTAGCATCCTGAACATCCAACGCTGTTCCATCGCTGTCAATCTGGCCCAAACGGCCCAGCGTTGTGGCATTAACACCAATACCAACGCCGACAACTTCGGTACTGAGTGATTGCAGCAAATCAATCTCGCTCACGGTATCGGTTGCTGTATTGCCATCAATCTCGGCCATTACCAGATCAGCAGACCCGGATGATGTACCGCCGCTATTATTCACATAGCGGTTTGGTTCCCCATCCGATACGAAGTACGTATAGGTTTCGGCACCGGCAATCGGGCTATTGGCCGTATTGCCCTGCAGCCAGTCAATAGCAGATTGCATCGGGGCTTCATAATTTGTGAACCCGCTGGCATTCATGCCATTGATAAAGTTAATGGCCGCGTTCAGTTCCGCATCCGAACTGACATTAAAGGTGGCAGAGGCCTGATCTGACGTTGCGAACGGCACAATGTGAACCTTAACACTGCCGCCTTTGTAATCATTATAATCCTGCAACAAATTAGAAACAGATGATTTCAAAAGGGCAATCTGTTCACCGGCCATTGATCCGGACACATCCAGGATCAAGGCGATGTTAAAGTCTTTACCGATTTCTTCAATCTGATAGGCATTAATATCATCATGGGCCACCGGAGCATCATCAAAGACCTTCACTGTGATCTTGCCGGCGGCACTATCATTATCAGCATCTTTGACATTTACATCGAATTTCATGGTAATCACATCATCAGGATTTGTTGCATCCGCATGATCCATTTGACCCAGCAATGTGAAATTATAATGACCATTATTTTCATTCAACTCCAGCGTAAAGATAGTCTCACCGGCGGCTTTACCGACATAGGAGTTACCCTCCACCGTGATCTCGATCGGTGTGCCATTTGATGTCAAAGCACCATTTTTTGCACCGGTAAAGGTCACATCATTGGCGTTACCAACCAGATATGTCCCCGGACCGTCATTACCGAAATCTGCATCGACCTGACCGCTATCACTATCCTGATCCATTGTTGGAATAGTGAAATCAGTCTCATCAACAGACAGGTCTGTCGTGCTGAGAATAACAGGCTGGTCATCCGGAATGGTAATATTGATCGTCAAATTGGCAAACGCCGTATCACCATCGCCATCGGTAATTGTGTATTTAAACACCTCCTGCAAAGCATCAGCCGTCGTCGAGGTCGCTGTCAATTTATAGGTGTAAGACCCATCCGCATTGATCATCAACGTACCATAGGCACCGTCAATTGTGGCTGTTCCCGTACCGGACAGGCTTTCCACATCTGACCCAAATTGAATGTGGGTCAAGGTTGTATCCTGATCGGCACTTAAAATATCAGCGGCGCCAGCCCCACCGTTCTGGCCGGTAATCACGTTACCACTGGTGGTACCATTCAATGGATTTGTTGATTGCAACGCGGCATCAAGATCATTGGGATCCTGAACATCCAACGCCGTTCCATCACTGTCAATCTGACCCAAACGGCCCAGCGTTGTGGCATTAACACCAATACCAACGCCAATTACCTCTGTGCTCAGCGATTGCAGCAAGTTAATCTCGCTTACGGTATCGGTTGCTGTATTGCCATCAATTTCGGCCATGACCAGATCGGCAGACCCGGACGATGTACCCCCGCTATTATTCACATAGCGGTTTGGTTCCCCGTCCGATACGAAGTACGTATAGGTCTCGGCACCGGCAATCGGCTGATCAGAACCATTTCCGCCCTGTAGCCAGTTAATCGCAGACTGCATCGGGGCTTCATAATTTGTGAACCCGTTGGCATTCATGCCATTGATAAAGTCAATCGCAGCATTCAATTCGCTGTCCGATGTCACACTAAAGGAAGCCGAGGCCTGATTTGATGTGGAGAACGGAACAATATGAACCTTCACGTCACCGGCATTATAATTATTGAAATCCTGCAACAAATTAGAAACAGATGATTTCAACAAATCAATTTTATTACCGGCCATAGACCCGGACACATCCAGAACCAGAACAATGTTGTAATCCTGATTAACCTGCGTTGCCGCAAAATCATTGACATCATCATGGGCCACAGGACCGTCATCCAGAACATTAACCGTGATCGTCCCATCTTTCATATCGCCGTCACTGTCGGTGGCGGTAAAGCCAAATGTAAATGGAATATCATCATTATGATCAGCCGCGCTCGGCCCATCAACCGGGTGATCAACCGTATCCAGCAATGTAAAGGTATATGTACTCTTTGCATCGCCATTGGCTTCAAAGCTAGGAGCATTGATCTGTAATGTAAACACATCACGTCCACCGGCCGTCCCTGTATAGGTGTTGGTTGCCGCATCAAAAGACACGGAAATTGTGTCGCCGTTGGATGTAATATTCTGCGGATTACCAAATGCGCCATTACCAACAATTGTGGCACCATTCGCATCATCACCGAAACTGACTTCGATGGTGTTACCGGCACTGTCCTGACCATTTGGCGCAACGAAGAAGTTGGTTTCATCAACGCTTACCGGGTCCGGATCTGCCAGAATCGGTTCGTCATCATCTATCCAGGTCAGTGTGAACGGATCACGATCAGAATTGGTATTGTCTGATGCGTCGTATTCCTGATCATTGGGCTTGTCTGCTGTCAAAATAACCGCGTCCAGCTTTAAATCACCAACAAAACTATCGTCTCTAGGGGTAACAACCAATGCATCAACTTCAGCCGGGGCTAAAGAAACAACGCCGTTCACCGGAGCGCGCTCAACACCATTTACTTTGAAGATGAAATCATTCATCTGGGTCTGATTGCCGCGGACCTCATACCCGGTGATGCTTTCAGATCCATCAAAATTATCAACGCCCAGCATGCCATTAATATCCACGCTCAATGCGGCTCCCTCTTCACCGCTATTATCGGCGGCGGTTACATCGGGTTTATCAGCAACGGCATCAACGATCACGTTAAAGCTGTCCGTGGCCGAATCAGATACCTGTAAAACACCTTCAGACGTTGTAACCGTGTCATTTGCGATGGCGGTAGCAATCATACCGGAAATATCCAGATCACTCTGATCCAGCGGATCAAAGCTCAATACACCGTTATATTCTTTAACCCCTGCCGGCAATACAATTTCATAGCTGGCATTGGTGTTATCGGACCCGTCATCAACGCGGGTCCAGTTCTGACCATTCTGGCCAGTGGCGCCAAAGCCATTTTCTCCGCCTTCCAGACGCTCAAGATTGATGCCGTCAATGCGGATTGTCAGTGTCTCAGTATCAGACGCATTCGCGCCTAACTTGGCAAAAACCGGTACATCGACACTGAAATCTTCCTTCACCAGCGCATCGTCAACGCCATTATTGACGACAATACTTGGCGGGTTGATAGTTGGGTCCCATGACAGGCGAATAACTTCCGAATCTGTCGCTGTATTATTCGTCGCGTCAAAATCAACGCCGTTCAGCTGCGTTTCCGCGGTATTCAAGGTGACCGTTACCTCAATTGTACCGGCATAATTCGTATCAACCGGCTTAATCTGCAAACCATTAAGGTCAGACTTATCCGTGAAAACAATATTACCGTTACTATCAAAGGTAATATTATTGTTGTCATTGGTTACGATAAAGTCAGCTTGCAAATCCGCAGCCGAGGACAAGATAATATTCACGATAGATTCTGATCCATCATTCACATCACCGCCATTGTTTTCGATCAGCTGCTCACCCGTAAATACGTTCGAGATTTTGATATCCAGAGCCGTATTTTCCACGCCGCCACTATCTTCAACTTTTAAATCCAACGGATCAGCAACCGCGTCCACATAAACATCAAAGCTATCTGGCGCAGAGTCGGCCGAGGTATTGGTCGCCGGTTCATAAGCCGAAGCCACAGCGCTCATACCCGTCAAATCAAGATCACTCTGGGCATCCGGGGTAAAGGTAAAGCTGCCGACATAGTTGGCACCGCCATTATTCAGTGTAATCGTATACGATGCATCGGTCGCAAACTGGCCACCGGCATCTACACGTGTCCAGACTTCACCATCCGGGCCATTAGAGGGCACAAATCCATTCGCGCCGCCCTGCAAAACAGATAAATCAATACCGGTTACCGTTAAGGTCAAAATCTCATTACCAGACCCATTGGCATCCAATGTACCGGTAACATCCATAATAACGCTGTTATCTTCATAGACATACCCATTATCAACATCACCATTCGGATTGGCATCACGCGGCTCAACCTCAACTTCCGGTGGTTTGGCCACAGGCTTCCATGTCAGTGTGATCACATCATTGTCCTGCGCGGTGTCATTCGTTGTATTAAAATCAACATCGCTGGCGTTATCACGCGTATTCAGTGTGATATCCAAATCAATTGACCCCACAAATTTCGGATCTTTCGGTGTAATTTGCAGATCAACCAGATCACCGCGATCCGCAAACACAATGTTACCATTGGAATCCAAAGTAACCGGACCATTTACATTGGTAATGATGTAATCATTCAAATCAACCGCAGGATCAACCGGCGAGATGATAATATTAACAATACTTTCAGACCCGTCATCGGTTCCAATACCGCCATTATTAACCTCTTCCCCTGTCAAGGCAGTCGGAATTTCAATATCCAGCGTTGCACCTTCCAGACCCGTATCATCCAGACCATCAACATCCGGATCATCCGCAACCGCATCCACGATCACATCGATATTGCCTGAGACTGTTCCCACGCGCTCGGTTGCCGGATCTTCTTCACGCACCGTAATCGGTAAGCTCAGTAAGTCTACATCGCTATCGGCTGGCGGGCTTAATACTGGACCGCCAGAATATGGTGTACCCGAGGCCGTTGTATGCGTCCATGTCCCCGTAGCAGCATCAAAAGTTCCTTCCGTCACGGTTACAGCCCAACCAGCAGGAATACCCGTGATAGTAAAAGTCAAAATACCCGCATCCGTTACCGGAACGGCATTAATCAGCAACTGAACGCTGCCGTCTTCCAAAACCTGAACATTGTTAAATTCCGCCTCAGGATTAAGAGGGCCAGGACCCTCCGGCGCATCTTCTTCAATAAACAGATCATCGCTTGGGCGCTCAATTCCATATTCCAAAGCGGTTGGGTCAATCGGGCCAACATCATCCAATGGAATAACACCTTGCGCGCTGAATGTACTTTCATAACCATAACCGGAATTGCCAGCCGCCCCGGTTCCAGCCTCACCAGCGGCCGGTTCAATATTGGCCAAAGTATCGGCAACGCTTTCCTGACCGGCGGCCGGTTCTGTTTGCGCCAGCTGTTCAACAACAGCATCCGGTGTCTGACTTTCTTCTTCAATTGCGGCTTCACGCAAATTAACCTGAGGCTCTTCCAATTCTTCAACGGATGGCTCTTGCCCCTCATCAAGCAAAGACGCCAGGGTCACAACCTCACCGTTAATAAAGTTCAAACTCGTCTCATTGCCGGCAAATTCACGGGTGTAATTTTCCAATGTTACTGTGGAGCCATTATCAAAAGTAACAACCAGATCATCACCCTGGGTTTGTGCGGATACAATGTCATCTGATGACATATTAAAAACATATTTTTGATTGGCATCAGCCTCGATGGCTTGCCCAACGCCTGCAACTGGCTTCCCGATAATAACCGTTCCTTCTTCGGTAATATTGAAACACACTTCATCCCCCATCTGAAGCGAGGTGCTTTCAACAGCTGAAGTCTCATCTACTGGGCCGGCATTTTCCGTGATATTGATGCTTTCGCCGGTTACGTTATTGGTCATTTTTGGGCTCCTTGAGTTAATTTAGCCATCGTCAGTATTACCTGAATTTTGGCCGCATATTAATCCTTTATTAACGAAATGTACAAGATATTAACGCAACTAATTGACTCTGTCAATAATTATGTTAAAGACCCTGCTTGATAATATACAGCCTCGCTTCATACATTTCCCCTATTTTTTTCATACATATTGCAAGAGACCTTGCCTTTATGCATGAAACACTGATTATATATATAGTAAAGTCTTACTAAATTTGTGTTAACGTAATTGATATTATGAGTTTTAAATTTGAAAATCTGAGCGTGTTGATTGTGGAAGATACAGTTCCCATGCGTAAGCTCGTTATCTCTGTCCTTGACACATTGGGCGTTGGGCGTATTTTTTCTGCCGTTGACGGTGAAACGGGTTTTGATATTTTTTGTAAAGAAAAACCGGACATTATTATAACCGATTGGCACATGATCCCGATGAGCGGCATTGAACTGGTGAATAAAATCAGACTGGATAGCGCCTCCCCGAATAAAATGGTTCCTATTATTATGATGACCGGATACAGCGCCATGCCCAGGGTATCAGAGGCCCGCGACTGCGGAGCCACGGAATTTCTGGTGAAACCGTTTTCCGCCAATGATCTGGCAAGGCGCATTGCCTATGTCATTAATAAGCCGCGTGATTTTATTGAAACCGATGATTTCTTCGGGCCGGACAGGCGGCGCCGAAAGCTGGATAATTACAACGGCCCCTATAGAAGGGATCAAGATCGTAAATAAGACCCTTTTAAAAAAAACAGGCCGCGTTAAATAAAAATTTATAAGTAACAGATAATATAAAAATAAAAGCACATGACAACGATAGAAATGACGGAAAAGAAACAGCCCAAGGTAATCAAAGCAAACTATGCGCTGCAGGCGAAAGTTGGCTCCGGACCGCTTGACACCCAAAAAGTCGAGGCCTGCCAAAAGGTCATGGACAATAACGATGTCGATTTTGCGCCCATGGCCATGGATATTCTAAACAAACTCAAACAGGCCATAGACGACGCCAAAAACGGCGCAGACGATGTTCAGCAATCCGTAGAGAAAATGACCCAGCCTGTGATGGAGCTTAAGGCCAACGCGGCTTTGTTCCGGTATGACCTGATTGGCAACCTTGCCAATGTCATGCTCAGCTTTCTGGAAGCGGTCAAAACACTGGACAACACGGCCATTGAAATTGTCAACGCCCACCACCAGACATTAAGTGCGATTGTCCTGAAAAAAATGCAGGGCGATGGCGGAAAATATGGCAAGCAATTGGAACAGGAATTAAAAGATGCCTGTATGCGTTATTTCCAAAAAAAGCGTGAAAGCGCCTCCACATAACCAAAACCAGATGAGATCTCACAACAAAAAAGCGGCCGATGCCGCTTTTTCTTTAACCTTTAAGGTATAACACCGTGACACAATGCCCTAATTAAAAGACAACCGCTTTACGCTTTTGATATGCGGCAAGCTCTCAATATCAGCAAACAAGGCATCAGGAACGGCCTCGTCCAGTGATACCAGACATATGGCTGTGCTGTCTTCTTTACGGCCCAAACGGAAATCTGCAATATTATGCCCCGCATCGGCCAATGTCGTACCCAGCGCGCCAATCATGCCCGGTTGGTCATTATTACGAATAAATAGCATATGCTTGGTTAAGGCAGCCTCAATCGGAACGCCCTCAATATTGACGATACGCGGCTCACGCCCGGTAAAGAGTGTACCGGTAATATTGCGAACGCGATTATCGGTCGTAACAATCAGATTAATCATAGAACGCCATTCACGCGGCTTGTCATCATAACTTTGTTTAATGTGAATACCCCGGCTTTCCGCAACCTGCATCGCATTCACCATATTCACACTATCCATTTGCGAAGACAAAAGATGGGCAATCACAACCGATGTGATGGGATCAGTATTCAAATCTGTTACGGTCCCTTCATATTCAATCTCGATTTTCTTAATTGAACTATCGGTTATCTGACCGGCAAATTCACCAAGCTGTTCCGCCAGTTTCACATATGGCTTCAGGCGCGGCGCGTCCTCGGCGGAAATGGACGGCATATTCAAGGCATTGGTAATGGCACCGTTGACCAGATAATCGCTCATTTGCTCTGAAACCTGAATGGCGACATTATACTGTGCCTCTGATGTGGCGGCGCCCAGATGCGGTGTACACACCACATTTTCCATACCAAATAATATATTATCCTTGGCTGGCTCCACTTCAAATACATCCAGCGCGGCCCCGGCAACTTTCCCGCTTTCCAGAGCTTCTTTTAAATCGGCCTCGTTCACAATCCCGCCGCGGGCACAATTGATAATACGAACGCCGTCCTTCATTTTGGCGATATTGGCCTTATTGATCAGATTGGCGGTTTTATCATTTTTAGGAACATGGATGGTGATAAAATCAGATTTTGCGAACAGCTCATCCAGCTCCACCTTTTTAACACCAAGGTCCAGGGCGCGTTCTTCGGTTAAAAACGGATCAAACGCAATGACGTTCATCTTCAACCCAACACCGCGCGTGGCCGCAATCCCGCCGATATTACCGCATCCGATAACGCCCAGCGTTTTATTATACAGCTCCACACCCATAAAGCGTTTCTTTTCCCATTTTCCTTCATGCGTGGATTTATTGGCTTCCGGGATTTGACGCGCAAGGGCAAACATCATGGCAATTGCATGTTCTGCCGTTGTGATTGAATTTCCGAACGGCGTATTCATCACCACGACGCCCTTTTCGGTTGCTTTGGGAATATCAACGTTGTCAACACCGATACCGGCGCGGCCAATCACCTTTAGCCGGGTTGCCTTTTCCAACACTTCGGCCGTGACCGTTGTGGCGGATCGTATTGCCAAACCGTCATATTGATCGATAATTTGCAAAAGCTCTTCAGCGGATGTTCCGGGTTTATAATCAACCTCACAGCCACCTTGTTCAAAAATATTGACTGCTTGGGGGTCCAGCTTATCACTGATTAATACCCGCGGACGGGGTGTAGATTGTGCCATAATTTTAACTCCTATTTTTGTCTTGTTTAGGCAAACAGGCTTATAGCAATAATCCTAATTGTGCAGCGTGTCAAAGACATTCGCAATATAATGTGATACGGTGCGCGCGATACAAAAATGATACTTTTTATTTGACATAAAAACATGGGTCGTATAGTATCTTTGAAATTACTATTAAAGGGGGCAATTATGCCATCGCACGACAATGAAAAAGTTATCGCTGTACTGTCCTGTTTCAGAAAGCAGGCCGAGCTTAGAAAACCGGCGCAAAATGATGAACGCGTCTGGGACCGCGTTGAACGTTTGGCAGAATTATCCAGCGTTCAGGGCCATACAAACACCAGCACACAGCAACGGCTGGAAACATGGGAAAGTGCCGTCAATGCCTTACTGCAATATATAGACAATGAATGGCCCATTGAAAAACACAATAAAGTACGCGCCGATAATATTGCCGAAATCGCAGCGACCCTCTTCGCAAAAGGGGCAACCTGCTTCCCCCAAAGTCAAAAATCAACAGAGCTGCAAAGCAAGGTCATTGACGCATTCGAAGAACAAAACCTTCACTGCGCGCTTGATAATTACCGCCACCAGACCATGGCCATGATCAATGCCAGCTTTGCGCGCCCCCAAATAGCGCCCTAATACAATAAAAGCGGGACAACTGGACCCCGCTTCTATTCTATGCCGTTATTATCGGGAATATTGCCTTATGCGGCTTTTTTACGTTCTTCCTCGGCTTTGGCGGTGGCGTATGCCCAATCCAGCCACGGCATCAAGGCCTCAATATCACTGCTTTGTACCGTCGCGCCGCACCAGATACGCAATCCCGCAGGGGCGTCACGATAACCGGCAATGTCATAGGCAGCGTTTTCCGTATCCAGAAGTTTTGTCATCGCCTTGATAAAGCCCTGCTGGTCTTCTAAATCCTCGAACCAGCGATCAACCACCTTCAAACACACAGATGTGCGGGAGCGCGTTTCTTCTTTTTCAGCCAGAAAATCAACCCAGTCTGTACGGTTCACCCAGTTCTGTATGACTTTATAGCTTTCTTCACTACGGGCAATTGTGGTATTCAAACCGCCAATGTTTTCGACCCAGTTTAACGCATCCAGACAGTCTTCAACCGCCAACATTGACGGTGTATTGATGGTGGCGCCCTCAAAAATACCGGCGTTCAGCTTCCCACCCTTGGTCAGGCGGAACAGCTTGGGCATGGGCCATTTGGGCGTATAATTTTCAAGCCGTTCCACGGCACGCGGTGATAAAACCAACATACCGTGCGCGGCTTCACCGCCCAAAACTTTTTGCCAGCTCCAGGTCACAACATCCAGTTTGTCCCACGGCAGGTCATAGGCAAAAACCGCAGAGGTCGCATCACATAATGTCAGTCCCTCGCGCTGGTCACTGATCCATTCCCCATTCGGCACACGTACGCCGCTGGTGGTGCCGTTCCATACAAAAACGCAATCACGCGCGGGATCGGCCATATTCAAATCAGGCATGTCGCCATATTCTGACTGATATGATTTCACATCATCCAGCTTTAGCTGGGATGTAATGTCCTTCAGCCAGTCGCCCGAGAAACTTTCCCACGCAAACACATCAACACCGCGCGCACCCAATATGGACCACATCGCCATTTCAAACGCCCCTGTATCCGAACCCGGCACGATACCAACCAGATAATCATCGGGAATACCCAATACTTTCTTCTGTTTATCGATGGTTTCCTTCAGTTTTTTCTTCAATGGGCCGGCGCGGTGCGAACGGCCAAGGCTGGCCTGGCGTAAATTTTCAAGCGCCCATCCGGGTCGTTTGGCACAGGGCCCCGATGAAAAACAAGGGTTTTTGGGTTTGGTGGAAGGCTTACTAGGTGTCATGTATATTGGTCCTGATCTATGTCGCTGATATTGGTCACATCAAAAAAGGGTTTATTAAACCGAAATTCGCTGCCACAATATGCCAGAGTTTTTATGTTTTCAACAGAGACTTTGCATTTATAGCCAAAGAAATGACGGAGATTTTTTTATGGGCGGTTTTATCACCATTTTTATCGTTTTATTACTGATTGCGTATCTGTTTACATGCCTGTTTACCGTCCCCCAGCGCCGCGAAGCCTTAATCACCTGTTTTGGCCGCCACACCCGAACAGAGATTAATCCCGGCCTGCGTGTTAAATGGCCCTGGCCATTCAATGTGGTGGCGGCGCGCATCCCGACAGATTTACGCCAGGTCAATGAAATGCTGGATACCAAAACGATTGATGATCTGTTTGTACGCCTGCCTATTACCATTCAATATGAAATCACTGATACCGCCGTTTTTTACTTTGACACAAATGAACCGGTCAAACAGATGAGCATTATCGTCAGCGCCTCTGTGCGTAAATATACGTCGGCCAAACAATTTCAGGATCTTTATAATGAGCGCGATGAAATATCCAGCGCCGTGATTGATGATGTGAAAGGGCAAATTCTGGAATACGGCATTAACATTCGCCGCATTGTTGTCGATGAACCGACAGCGCCAAAAGATGTACAGGATTCGTATAACCGTGTCCGCGCCTCAGAACGTGAAAAAGATGCGGCCACCAACGAAGCCGCCGCCGATTATATCCGCCGTGTCAAGGCCGCCGAAGCCGATAAGGAACGCAATATCCTGATCGGGGAAGGGGTCGCTGGCTTCCGCCAGTCCATTGCCGAAGGATACGCCGAAATTCGCCGCAAGCTGGTTCAAGACGGGGTTGATATTGTTGTCGCCGATCATTTTATGGAAGAAGCCATGCGATTGGACACCATTCGTGATGTCGGAGACAAAGGCAATATGGTGATTGTTATGCCCGCCGGGCAGAATGACAATGCCATGAGCACACTGCTGACTGCCTCTCCGATATTGGAGAAAATCAATGAAAACCGCGAAAAAGTAAAAAAATAAGACCGCACCGTATAATTTATTAAGATTTTCACGATAATCTGATAATTATACCCATTATGCAATGTCGCATACCGCCAATCAATGAGCTGGAGTAACCCATGAGCTACGTTCTCACGCTGGTCGCGTCCGATGAAGCGCACCCGATTACCAAGTCCCATATCAAGGAAATCGGCAAAATTATCGATTTTTACAATCTGAGCTTTACCGCGCAGCCCGTATGGCTGGCGCAAACCCGCGCCGTTGATCTGGGTATATCCGACAAGGCACAAGGGGCCCTGATCGCCCATTTGCATGAATATTTGGCCGCCTTTAAAATTGACCTCTTTTGCAACGCTGTAGAACGGCGCCGTAAAAAACTACTACTGGCCGATATGGATTCAACGATTGTATCCAGTGAAACATTGGACGAATTGGCGGCATTTGCCGGTATTAAAGATCAAGTCGCCGAAATAACCCGCCGCGCCATGGAAGGCCAGCTGGATTTTCACGACGCCTTGCGCGAACGCGTCAAATTATTAAAGGGTCTGGGCGAAGATAAATTACAGGAAACATTGGACGCGACAGAAATAAACCCCGGCGCGCGGACACTAATCCGCGTTATGAAAGCCCATAATGCCACTTGCATTCTGGTTTCGGGCGGGTTCACATTTTTTACAGGCGCCATCGCAAATGAACTTGGATTTGACCATCACTTTGGCAACCATTTGGAGATAAAAGACGGTCAATTAACCGGACAAGTCATGGAGCCCATACAGGATAAACACGCAAAGCTGGCGTGCCTGAACCGCTATGTTGGGGAACTGGGCATTCACACCGCGGACGTCATAACCATCGGCGATGGGGCAAACGACCTGCCTATGCTTAAGACCGCGGGATTGGGCATTGGCTATCATGCCAAACAAACAGTCAAAGATGAAATTCACAACCTGATACAATATGGCGATTTATCCGCCGCCCTGTATGCGCAAGGCTATAGCTCTCAACAAATTGGCAATGTATAATTGCCATAACCATTAAATATTGTCTTAACCCTCTGTTGTTAGACTTAAAACTGCGTTATATTAGATGGGTGGCGCTTCGGCCGCATTCTTCTTGTACAAATTGATTTAATGACTTTCAGGATTTCTCGTTATGACGGAACAATGGCAATATTTGGTAACAAACTCTGAATTAGAGGACTTAATTACCGCATACTGTAACGATTTTACGGCCAATGCGCGGGCAGGCCGTTATGGGCCCATTACCGGCCGCGACCGCGAAGTTGAAGAAACAATCCTTATCTTGCTGCAAAAGGGCCGCAAAAATGCGGTTCTTCTGGCCCCCGCCGGTGTCGGTAAAACCGCCATGGTGGTGGCTTTGGCGCAAAAGGTTGTGGAAGATAAGGTTCCGGATTATTTGAAAAATTGTCGCCTGATCGAGGTGGATTTGGCCCGCATGGCCGCCGGAACATCATCACCGGCCGAATTTCAGGAACGTTTTATCCCGCTTTGTAAAGGCGTTGCCGAACGATACTATAATCCTGACAATCCGCGCATTGTTTTGTTTCTGGACGAAATTCACCAGATCATGCCTAACTGCGAGGGGTCTTCCTACAAGGGGCTTTCCGATGTAATGAAGCCATATTTGACCGCCGGGGACCTTATGGTGATCGGTGCGACCACCCTGGATGAATTCCGCATGTATGTGGCCACAGATCCTGCGCTGGACCGTCGTTTCCAGAAAGTTTTCTTAAATGTACCCAATGTTGTTGAAACCTACCGCATCTTAAAATCATTGCGCCCCGGTTTTGAAAAACACCATGGCATCACCATTTCCAATATTATGTTGATGTTGATCATCCACATGACCGAAGAACATATGCGCAAGCGTAACCAGCCGGACAAATCGATCATCACCATGGATTCATCCATGGCCTATCACGTCAAAACACATGGAAAAGGCACGGAATGTGATATCAATTCGGTTTATTACATGGTGGGACGCGAAACCGGCTTGAATAAGCAAGCCCTGCATGATGAAAAGAAATATCAACGCATTATCAAACAGGTCATGCAGATCGAAGGCGAAGAAGATATTTATTATATCTGATATGCCCGCAACCTTCCGCCGTGCCTGACTTACATCTCTAAACGGTCACTTTGTGACCTCGGCTCTGCCGGGGCTGTATAATCATGACGGCACAAATGCATCACGGTCTGCATACGGCCATCGATTACCGCGGTGGGATAATGATGCGCAAGGACATACTCCACAGCCCCCAAAACACTATCCAGATCATTCGCCTCACCAGTAATATGACTTAGCTGCACCGCCGTCATAACAGAATTATTTTGGGTCAAATCGTCATTGTCCAGGGGTGCAATGTGAAATTTTCCGCCCTGCACATCCACACGCAAGCAGGTTGAATCAATATTATTCTCGTGATCTATGGTCAAACAGGCATCTTTCAGGGAATAAACCATGCCATTTTGGTTTGAATCCACAATATTCATGGCCCGCATACCAACATTAATCCGCAGCACCACAGCGGCAAATCTTTCTTTTTTCTTCTGATCAGAATCTTGCTGAGTGTGTTGTGATAAAGCAAAATCCAGCCCCAAATCGGCACGCAATTGATTGACCATCATAAACCCCTTTATAAGTATACGTAATAAATTGACTAAAAACGCCTTACCCTAGGCGTCAGTAGTTAATATGTCAATTATTAATGCGCCAAAATATCTTTATGATCAGAATTAACCCGCATGCATCGCCGTTATTTTACAGCATGAAACACCTTAAATCCGCCGCCGGTATAGATCGTTTGAACGCTCCAGAACAGATCATTTAACACCCGTTCATAGGGCATCTGATTATTGGCAACCATATACAGCGCCCCGCCTTTACCGCGCAGGGCCTGATGGGCATTTTTAATAAAAGACACGCCGATATCACTATCGCTTTTTTTGCCTTCATGAAATGGCGGATTCATCACAATCCAGTCATACCCGCCAGCAACGCGGGGGATCTCTGCCGTTAGATCCATCCATATCCCCTGTTTTTTCATCGCAAAACCGGCAATATTCTTTTCACACAGCGCGACCGCGCGACTATCGGCATCAATGAAGTCCAACGCCTTTATTTTCTTGTTCTTATCCAGCACCGCATACGACAAAAACCCGTATCCGCAGCCAAAATCAGCCCCTTTACCCTTTAAATCACGGGGCATGTGATCGGCCAGAATTTGTGATCCGCGGTCAATTTTATCCCAACCATACACGCCCGGCCGCGATACAAAACCGCCCGGAATTTCACGCTCATTATCCTGTTGAAGCCAAAGAGTTAAAACATCTTGATTGATCTGCCCTTTTTCAGCCCAAAATACACGCGCCTTGTTTTTGGATTGTTCCGCAATATTCTGATACCCTAGGGCGAGCAGCATTTTTTTTAATCGTCCGGCCCCTTCTTTATTTCCAGCCGCAACAACCAGCACCCCCCCTTTTTTAAGTTGCCTTGTTGCCCTGGCCAGATAAATTTCGGTTTCCAGGCGGCTCTTGCTCCCCAGAACCATGGCCGCATCATATGACCCAGGCGCACCATCGCCAGTTTCCTCTTTAAATCCAGCACGTTCCAGAGTTTGCGCATAAGGTTTGAACCATTGCACCCAGCGCAAATGCGCCGCATTGAACCGTTGCAGATCCGGTGCATACATCGCATTCACAAACAACGCCGCCCCCGCCTCCGCGGGGAGCTGACCATTGGAATAGGGAAGAAATAATGTCTCAAGCGCCGGTGTCATGGCGGCATCATAATACAGTTCGGAACATAACAAAATAACACAGTTCAGAAAATGCCATGAAAACACGCCAAGAAAAAACCGCGCGGTCTCTCTCTTATCATATATGGGTGGTATAGAGAGAGACCGGGCGGTCAGCGGGCATGCCCGCAACTTTTTTTAACGTATTTAAATAATGCTTACCTGATCAACAATCAGACTGCCATCCTGCACCAATTGTTCCAGACCATCGGTAACGGCAACCCCTTCAAAGACGGCCACGGTCTCAAAATCATTGCCTTGCCCATCGCCATTCACCTGCAAGATAGTATTCATATTGCCCTGATCCACAACCAAATGGATAAAATCAGCCAGATCATCAACATTTTCGTCGTACCCGTCGATGATATCCGACAGGTTCAGCTTATCCCCTTCGGCAAAGTTTAGATCCTCAACAGTATCAACGCCGTCAAAGGTATCAAATACAAAGGTATCGGCCCCTGTTCCCCCATTCAGCGTGTCATCACCGGCACCGCCGATTAAAATATCATCGCCGCCTTCGCCATATAAAATGTCATCACCGGCGCCGCCATCCAGAACATCATTGCCCTGTTCGCTAGTATCAATCGATTTGACGTTAATGTCCAAACTAAACAACACATCTTCAAAATCCGCATCGCCCAGATTGTACAAATCTTCAAAGCCAATCATCAATGTTTCGCTGTCTTGATCGTTTTCCAGACCAGAAACCGTATGCACCTTGCCATCCGCGTTTAAATCCGCGGCCGCGCCGCGCTCTGTTGTATGATAAACCTTACCGGCCAGACCTGACTGAACGGTTCCATCATCATAAACCACCGACACATCGTTTCCGTTATCATAGATCGTCGCCGCGCGTTCACCGGCGCCGCCCAGATCGTAAACAAAGCGTATATTACCAACTTCGCCGGTGTCCATGCCGTTATAACCGCTATTGGTGCGATCACCATTCGCAATAATAAAGAAACCAAAATCACCACCGTCTTCAGTGCCAGGAATATCAATCTGATGCGGGGTGTTATATCCTGCATCTTTCACATTTTCCCACAAAAGGCTGGCCATCTGGATAGTGCCGTCCGCGGCAATGCTGTAAATCCCCAATGAATTGTTATAACCAGCCACGCCTTTTTCAAAGGAAATCGTCGCAGTGGCGTCAAAATCCACATTCAAATTAGGGTCCTTGACCCCCAAAGACGGTTCACCGGATGGATTCAAATTCTTGATATTGATACGTTCCTGTAATTCAGGGAACAGAATATCATCACTGAAATCCTTATCCATAAGGATCGGTGCGTCATTATTACCGCCATACAAGACATCATTGCCCGCGCCGCCAAACAGATCATCATCCCCAGCGCCGCCCAATATTGTATCATCGCCTGTCCCGCCATCAACATGGTCATTACCATCGCCCATATTCACGCTGGAACTGAGATAGTCATTATGCAATGTGACATTGTCATCGCCATTACCCGCGGCAATTTTCACCTCTGTGATAGTTTTATCACCGGTAAAATCAATCACATCATTGCCATCGCCGCTTTGGATATCAAACACATTTGACCATCCGGCATTATTTGTCAGCGATTCAATCGTAATGGTGTCATCCCCATCGCCTGTGGTAATAAAACCGCGTTTTGCGTCCGTAATATTAACGATAGAATCGCCGCCATTCCCAAAGGTCACATCGGTGTGAACAAAGTTGCTCAAGGTGATATTGCCCGCGCCATTGGCACTGACTTCCACATTTTTCATGGAGTTCCAGGCACTATCCAAATGAACATTTGCCGTATCGGCATCTGCGAATGTATAGCTGACTTGCGCGCTGGCACTTGCGCCTGCGACATCCATGGTTACGGCATCCACGCTTTCACTGACGCCATAACTGCCGGGCTGTAAATCATACCCGTCTGTACTGTTAATAAATTTGGTGGCTGTGTTGCCGTGGCTGACGCGTATATCCAGATTAGGCGTTTCCAGCACATTGGCAATATCCAGTGTAACACTGCCGATATCAGACCCGCCCTGACCATCATTTAGAATATAATCAAAACTATCGGTGCCATAAAAATCTGCGGCCGGTGTGTATGTGAAATCACCATTGGTCAGAATTTCGACCGTACCGCCCGCGGCCGTTGCAATAATTTGCGCCGTTACATTTAATGTTCCGCCGTCACTATCGCTGTCATTACCCAATACATTTCCGCTCAAAATTGCATCTTCACTGCCGGTAAACGCATCGTCACCAGCAACGGGATCAACATTTGGCAATGGCACACTGCGCAGATCAAATGTCGAATTATCGGCAAATTGTAAGGTATCAATACCCGCGCCGCCGCCGTCATACTGGCCTTCAATTGTAATTGTGCCAAATGATCCAGCATCAATAATCATATCATTGCCATTAAATGAAAAATTCAGATCGGCCTGCGTTACCGCGTTGGTAAACTGAATCGTGTTGATGTCTAATGATGCGGCCTCGACGATTGTATCATTGCCAAAATCGGCCTCGCCAAAAACATACACATCATTGCCGGCGCCGCCCGTTAAATAATCGTCATCGGCCCCGCCAATCAGCGTATCATTGCCTGTACCACCAGATATATAATCATTGCCTGTGCCGCCATCCAGATTATCGTGTCCGGGGCCACCATCTAAAATATCATCGTTATCATTCCCTGAAATGGTGTCATTGCCGACATTCCCCCATAAAACATCATCACCGGCACTGCCGATCAATGTTACATCATTATTCACCGTCATCGTGGCATGCGACAAATCAATCACATCGCCGCCACTTCCGGCCAATACGATCTCAATATTCTGAAAAGTTTGAATACCTGACCCATTGTCAATGCGCAAATAATCGCCGCTATTGCTCATGTTCAAATAATCGATGCCGCCCATACCGTCATAGACCGAGTTATTCACCCGGTATTCATCATCTAAAGTGATTGTAAGTCCGCTGTAAGCATTCGTGAGAGAAACAGACAGCTGTTGCAAGCTCCCCGTAAATGTAATGAAATCCGTTCCGTTACCGGCCATGTGTTTTTACCCCAAGTTACTCTTTTTAATTTTTAAAGGCTGTTAGTTCGTCAGCCTTTGCCCCTTATTAATCATTATTATCTACTAATATAGCTCAAAATTAGTTAACATTTTATGTAAATAGTTAATATTTTAAACATTTTCGAAACACTTTCTGGCCAAACCCGCGAAAACGCTGTAAAAATAAAGCCATGAAACCCCGCCCAAATCGCTATCATAACAAAGGAAATTTAACCGAAGGCCCCATTACGGGGCACCTGATACGGCTAACTTTACCCATGACATGGGGCATTTTTGCCATCATCAGCTTCCAATTGGTCGACACATTTTATATCTCGATGCTTGGAACCAAAGAATTGGCGGCATTCAGTCTGACCTTCCCTGTGGCCATGGGGGTATTCAGTCTGTTTCTCGGCTTTCAAATTGCCATGGCCTCTGTTGGATCCCGTCTGATTGGGTCGGGTCAGCGCGCCATAATGCAACGCGTGGCCACCCATGCCATCTTCCTGGTGTTTGCTTTGGGGGTATGTATTGCGGCGGCCGGACTGATTTTGCATGATTCCATTTTTGCCTTATTAGGAGCCAGCCCGGAAATGCTGCCTGACATTTGGTCTTATATGTCAATTTGGTTTACCGGCGCCATTTTTGTGACCGTTCCTATGATTAACCACGCCGCAATGCGCGCCGATGGCGATTCAAAGACGCCGGCCCTGATTATGACGGGCGTTGCCCTGATTAATATTATACTGGACCCGATTTTAATTTTTGGGTTGCTGGGTTTCCCCAGACTGGAAATACAAGGCGCGGCCATTGCCACCATTTTCGCCAATGCCTGCGCCATGGGATTGGGGCTTTATATTAACTACAGACACAAAGGGTTGATCCTGAACCCCCTCAAGGTTGGTCTGGCGCATTTCGGCAATTCTATGAAACGGCTTTTATTTATTGCCATTCCGGCAGGCTTGACCAATACAATCCAACCCATCATCAATGCCTTTATATTCGCCCTGCTGGCCAAATACGGCCATGAGGCCATAGCCGCCTATGGCGTGGCCACCCGCGTAGAGGCCTTTGCCTTTGTCATTTTAATGGCGTTATCATCGGGTATGGCGCCAATAATTGGCCAAAACTGGGGGGCACAAAAATATGACCGCGTGCATGACACCTTAAAACTGGCTATTCGCTTTTGTATTGCCTGGTCATTATTTATCGCCGTTATTTTGGCCACATTCGCAAAACCGATTGCCGCGCTGTTTTCGGACAACTCGGATATGATCGCATATGCCAGCCTGTATTTCTGGATTGTGCCCTGTTCCTATGCCTTTGGTAATCTGATTATGGGATGGGGGTCTGCCTTTAATGCCATGGGCATGCCCCAACGATCCATGCTGATGATTGTGGTTAAAATGATTGTCCTGACGGTTCCGGCGGTACTGATCGGTGATCATTATTATGGTTACACAGGCATATTATTGGCCATGGCAGGCGTAAATGTCATTGCAGGAACAACCTTCCACATAGTAAACTGGAAAAAATGCCGCGCCGCAGAGAAGGATATAAGCGCCGCCGCCCCGCCCGGCACCACCAACAACAACCGCCAAACAAAGACACCAGCATAAGCCATGCATGAATTTGCCCTGTTAACACCAACAGTTTTGCTTCTTAGCGTCGGCTTTATGGTCATTCTTATATGTCGCCTGACCCGCGTTAGCCCCATCATAGGGTTTTTGTTGGCCGGATTGGTTCTGGGCCCCCATGGCATGGGCCTGATTCACGATACAGAGACAACGCATCTGCTGGCCGAATTGGGCGTGGTCTTCCTGCTGTTTGACATCGGGTTGCATTTTTCCACCAAATCAGCCTGGAGCATGCGCAGGGATCTCTTCGGCCTGGCCCCCATGCAAATGTTAATTACCGGAGTTATTCTGGCCTCTACCATGAAATTTATCTTCGGCATGAGCGGGGATTTCGCCCTGTTAACCGGTTTTGCCTTGGCTTTATCCTCCACCGCCGTGGTCATGCAGATTATTGGCGATTTACGGCAAAACGAAAGCCCCGTCGGCAAAAGCGCCAAGGCCATGCTAATCTTTCAGGATACATTGGCCATCTTCCTGTTGATATTTGCCGATACGGTCGGCAGCAATGAAACCGAATTGGCACATCTGGTCTTGACCACATTATTAAAAACGATCATCGCCATTATATTGGTTGTGGCCCTGGGTAAATATGTACTGACCCCGCTATTAAGGCTGGTGACGCGCTATAACGACCCGGAAATGTTCACGGTTTTGGGGCTTGTCATTGTTATGGTGACCGCCGCCATGACCGATTATGCCGGCCTGTCACTAACGCTGGGCGCGTTTTTGGCCGGTATGGTATTGGCCGAAACACCATTCCGCATCCTATTACAAAACGAATTGCGGCCCTTCCGCTCGCTGTTAATGGCATTCTTTTTCATCAGCACCGGCATGATGCTGGAACCGGCGATCATTATTGCCAATGGTGATGTTGTCCTTAGTCTTTTATTATTGATCCTGAGTGTGAAAGCAGCCGTCATCGGTGCATTGATCTTTATCTCGCGCCGCCCCGCCCATCACGCAATACAGCTGGCGTTCTTTCTGGCGCAGGGCAGCGAATTCGCCTTTGTCATTTTCTCCATGGCCGCCGTTAGCGCGGGCATGGGCAGTGCCATATCACAACAATTAATATCGGCCGTCGCCCTCAGCATGTTGGTCACCCCCATCTTTAGCGGAATTGCCTATCGATGGAGCCTGAATATCTGTCAAAGCCTGAAGGGTATCACCAATGTCAGTATCTATGACAACAGCCCGGTTAACAAACAACCAGTATTCATCGTGGGCATGAACGAAGTCGGAAAAACCCTGGCCCGCGCTTTTCGTGAACATAATATTTCCTACATCGCCATAGAACATGACAGAAACCGCTTTTTAGAAGCCACCGCCGCGGGGTATGTCGTGGCCTATGGCAATCCCGGCGATTTACGGTTCTGGAATACATTGGGCGCCGATAATGCGCGCGCTGTCTGCGTGGCCTCTCCGCGCTATGAAATTACCAAAGAAATCTCACCGGTCATCCAAAAACTATATCCGCGCCTGAAACGTTACGTCGCCGTTAATGATTCCGACGAAGCCCAGCGTTTCATGGCCCTAGGCACCATCCCTTTCCACAATAAAGGCGCGCCGCCGGGGCTGGAAATGGCCTGTTTCCTGCTCAGCGAATTTGGCGTCAGCCACAGCGCCATCGAAGATTTTCAGGAAGAAGAACACGGCGCCTATCTGGAAATTCACCCCGATCCTGTGCTTGACGAACGTTACGAAGAACAGGGCGAGGAACTCCCCGTCAATAATTAATTTTCATAATAAATTGACTTTGGGTAATTTTTACTATATTCTACACAAATAATTTACAGACATATTTTTAACAAAGGTAAGGGATTACCATGCAGATAAGCAACAAATTCAAACAACTGACTGGGGCATCCGTTTTGTCACTCGCCGCGATTTTCAGCACAGGCTGCGCCACTTCGAGTGGTATTTACAGCGAAGGCTCAGATTACAATGGCCAAAGAACCCGCATTCAAAACCAGCCGATTGACTGTACCATCACTATGCAGCGCGGCGGTACATATAATGGGGGCCGCACCACACAAGTTGGCAACGGATCATGGTCAGAGCGATGCGTATCCAGCCCGTATGGAAGCCAAAGACAGCGCGGAACCAATGTCGTTCAACAGGAATATGACCGCGCCAAAGCCGGTATTGCCCGGGATATTGGCAATGAGGTCCGCGGCGCCATTCGTGACGCGATCCGCGGTCTGGATCTATAAAACGCGGCGCCTTTTTAGCAACAGAATAGAAAAACCGGCCGCTTAACGTGACCGGTTTTTTTTATGGATTACGAACCAATAAAGACGATTATTCCAACAGACCCTTGATGCTGTTTTTGATTTTATCGACCTGATGATCAATATTGTCTTTTACGATCGTCACATCCGACATACCGCTTTCTTTCAGGATATTGACATCTAACCCGGCCAAAAATCCATATTTATTGGCCGAACGTATGGTTTCGCGGGAAATAACTTTCCACACCTCGGAAATGGCGGCACCAACCAACACGCCGTTTTCGCTGCGCCCGATATCACTCAGATGAATGGGCGGCAAGGCAAATGGATCATATGTTTTATCTAAAAATGTAATATCGGTATGAACGGTACCATTTAAAATCAGCTTATCCAGAATGACCTTAACGGCCTTCTCGCCCTCGGACGGTTTCGCCCCGACCTTTTCGTTCAAATTTTTGCGAATATCGGTTAAATTAACGCCGCTAGGGGTAATTTCCAGATACACATTCGCGCCGCTTACATCCACGGTTTTAAATTCCAGCAATTCCGACCCCAGCGAACCGGCCTGCACCGTCACAGAATCAACAACCACGGCATGCGCGCCCTTATACCCATCCGGGTTATATATTCTGATATTCGACACATCAACCGTGCGGTTTTGCAGGGACACATCCATGCGGCCAATGGTCACATCAACACCCAAGGTGCGCGCGGCATAGTCTTCGGTTACGGTCTTGGCAATTGAACCAAGATTCATAAACAAATACAGCCCGCCGCCAAACAGCATCGCCGTGGCCAAAGAGGTTATTGTCATAGCACTTTTAGTGAACGTCATTTTATATCATCCATTTCAAATTAAATTTCCAGCGTTTATAGTGTCATGGTAAAGAATAAACCATTCCAAAAACAGGTCAAACAGACGTGAGTGATAAAAAACAACTGCATAACTATGACACATGCATTTTCGGCAACGGCGAAGAAAGCCTGAGCGCCGCCATCAACAAAGTGCACGCCGGAGCGCATACCGCCCTAATTCACACAAAACATGATCAGGATAAAGATTTTGCCCCCAAAGATACCATTATTCTGGAGGCATTACACGCCAGCGCCAACATGGCGCAAGCCTGCCGCGTGGCCGATAAATTTGGTATCGGCACGACCAAGCCGCAAATTCAATGGGATAACGTTCAAGCGCATATCAAAAATGCAATGGACAGAATTACCCCGCATTATTCGTTCGACAAACTCAATGCCCTGGGCGTGCATATCATCAAGGGCCCTGTGCAGGACGAAATATCAAGCGCCAAAGAAACCATTCATGAAAGCCCCCCGGCCCCGCAACCCGCCTATGAAGGGCTGGACGACACAAAAACGCGCCGGTTAGGCGATATCACAACATGGGCCGACCTGCCTGAACATGTCATCATTCTGGGTGAAAACGGCAAGGCCATTTCACTGGCACAAAGCCTGTCACGGCTGGGCTGTAAGGCCACAATTCTGTCCACCGGCGCTATATTAGACGGGCTGGATGCGGAGCTCTATAAAATACTGTTTGAGCGCTTTGAATATGAAGGCATCCGCCTGATCGCAAAAGCCGACATCACCGCCATTGAACACAAAGATCAAGAAGGGCAGGTCGTGATTCATATGATGCATGATGGCGCAAAACGGCGCGTGACCGGCAGTGATATTCTTGTCATCCCGCGCGAACAGGAAAACCACATCTTCGCCTTGTCTGACCCTTCAATTGCCCAAATCGGTCTCAATGAAGGCCAGGCCAGAGAAAAATATGGCGCCGGAAATTTCCACATCACCAAGTGGCGGTATCAAGAAAGCGATTTTGCCAAGACACAACACCAAGACAACGGCCTGTTAAAAATTATCACCAAAACGGACGGAACCGTTATCGGAACGGGCATTTGCGGCGCGCAAGCCCTTGATTTAATCGGCCCGTGGTCATTGGCACATCAGCAATCACTCAAGCTCACTGATATGGATGATCTGATTGCCCCGCACAGCGCCTATAGCCGCATGAGCGCGCAAGCCATTGACGGATACATCAAGCAAATTGCCAACCCCGCCCGCAAGTTCAAACCGGGCAGTTTCTGGCAAAGCCTGATTGGCGCGTAATAAAAAAGGGCGCAAGCCTGAGCCGCGCCCCTTATATTCAAGCCTAAAAGGTTACTTGGTTTTCTTGCCACCAAGCAAACTTTGTTTTCCGTTTTTGATCGGGATCATGCGCGGTTTTTTCTCTTCCGGCACAACGCGCTCCAGATCAATCAGCAACAAACCGTCTTTTAAATCGGCTTCCCCGACCTTAATATGATCGGCCAGGCGGAAGGTGCGTTCGAAACTCCGCCCTGCAATACCGCGGTGCAGATAGGTTTTCCCTTCCTCCTCTTCGGTATCGACAATCTTGCCTGATACGGTGAGTTGGTCGTCCTGCGCGGTGATATTCAGGTCTTTTTCTCCGAAACCGGCCACGGCCATGACGATGCGATAGCGCTGATCATCCAGCTTTTCGATGTTATAGGGGGGATAAGATTCAAAGCGCTCCTCTTTATCGCTTAACATCGTTTCGAACAAATCATTGAAACGGTCAAAGCCGACAGATTGACGCATGAGTGGTGTAAATGAAACAAGGTTGTTCATTGTTTTTCTCCTTCTTTAATAAGCAAGGTTAGTCATAAACGAGACCGGCCACCATGGCCGCGCCTCTATGTCTGTAAGGACTGGCTGAACCCAATCTTAGGCGTTCATAGCCTTACATCTATATTATATAATACGTGGTATTTTTGAATCAAGATCATAGAATTTCAAATTTTTCTTCTCTTGCTGCGCGCGCGTGCTATATATAGCCCCATGACAGACCATCGCTTGCAAAAACTGGAAGAAACACTTGCGCACCAAGACCAGCAGATTGCGGATCTGAGTGAAATGCTGATCCTGCAAGCGCGTGAGATCAGTAAACTGTCAAAGGACCTATTACGTTTAAAGGCCAAGATTGAACATTATGAAGGCCACGTCGATGGTAATGAAGACAGGCCATTAAGCGGCGCCGAATTTGCCGCGCAAAACAAACCGCCACATTATTGATCAGCCAAAATCAAACCCGGCCTGTCTGTGCCAGAAATTCTCAACGCCGGCCATATCGGTCATAATGCGAAGCATGCTTCTTGGATTTTTCTGACCGATCTGTCCGCAATATTCGGATCGAACCTTGCTGTAATTCAGGCCAAGAAACGGATTATTATCTGCTTTCAATGCCTGCACCTTACGCTGATAAGCCAGCGCCGTGTCCTGTTGACAGAATTTGGCAATGTGAATCATTTCGGCATATTCAAAGGCCTGCCGCAACGTCGCATTGCCCTTAAATAAATCGTCATCACGCAATGGCAATTGTACCGGCTCATACACCAGACATTCCCCGCCTTGCAAACGCGCCTGATTGGCGGCCGCCTGTAAACTAAAGCCCGGTGTCGGATAATGTTTGGCCAATCTACCGAGATTATACATGTAATTTGTCAAAACCTTGCCGCCGTAATTTCCGATCAGTCCCGGTTGCTTAAAATACGAACGGAACGCGGCGTCTGTGGCCTGCCGCACAGCATCATCAAAACCGGCCTCGCGGCTGCTTTGCAACACCTGATCAAATGTCTGGTATATATCCCGGTACATGCACCAATGCGGCGCCCTTGCATTGCGATTAAACGCGTCAGCATATCCGTTTTCCCGCATTTCGTGCGTAACCCTTACCGCGCAGGTCTCGGCGCCCGCCTCACGCGACAAGACCGCCAAAAGCCTGCTACGGTAATCCCACCGGTCCTGTATCCCGTCCTCGGGTTGCAGCCAATGCATCAATTCATGCGGCAAGACCGTAATATCCTCCGCCAGCAAATTGTCAGCCGATAAAGCAATGACATTGCCTCTATTGCTGCCCCCGACAGACGCTGCATTGAAATCCTGCCTGACAAAACGAACATCCAGTTTTCTGGCCGTCTCTACCAAATAGGCCCCCAACTTGCTTTTTTCGGCAATGACCTCCAGCGCCTCAGCCATTTGCGGGTCTTGGCGGGCCATATGCCCGGGATCGCCAAGATATAGATATCCATCATCCATTTTCTTTTCGCAAGGCGGCGGCGCAGACGCGCCAGTTGCGGCCTGCCTGCTTTGCTTGTTTTTATTGCGTCTGCTTTTTTTAATCTGTGCCATACGCTCAGCCTGTTTTTGATGCCCGCACAATAATGAATAAAATATTTTATGTCAATAAAATGTAGAATTGCCCTTTGCCTCATTTCCTTTTATCCTGATAGGCACAAAACATCAGGGACACGAAAATAATGCAGATCAAGCCGACCACCACCGCCACCTCACCGGAATTTGACGCCAATAAAAAAGCGATGGAATCGCTCGTGGCCGATTTAAAAGACAAAATCGCAAAAATTGAACAAGGCGGCGGCGATAAAGCGCGGGAACGGCATACCTCCCGCGGCAAGCTCCTGCCCCGGGAACGCATCGATGCCTTGCTTGATCCCGGCTCTCCGTTTCTGGAGTTCTCGTCTTTGGCCGCCCATAACGTCTATGACGACCACGTCCCCGCCGCCGGAATCATCACCGGCATTGGCCGCGTGGCGGGCGCGGAATGCGTGATTGTGTGTAATGATGCCACCGTCAAGGGCGGCACCTATTACCCGCTCACGGTTAAAAAACACCTGCGCGCACAGGAAATCGCCGAACAAAACAACCTGCCCTGCATCTATCTGGTCGATAGCGGCGGGGCGAATTTGCCCAACCAAGACGAGGTCTTCCCCGACCGCGACCATTTCGGGCGCATTTTCTACAATCAGGCCAATATGAGTGCCAAAGGCATCCCGCAAATCGCCGTGGTGATGGGCAGCTGCACCGCCGGCGGCGCGTACGTTCCGGCCATGAGCGATGAAAGCATCATCGTGCGGGATCAAGGCACCATCTTTCTGGCCGGCCCGCCACTGGTGAAAGCCGCGACTGGCGAGGAAGTCAGCGCCGAGGATCTGGGCGGCGGCGATACCCACACCCGCATATCCGGCGTGGCCGATCATCTCGCTGAAAACGACACGCACGCGCTAGAGATCGCGCGCAAATGTGTGGGCAATCTGAACCGCCAGAAAGGTGCGGCCATCCCGCTCAAACAACCGCAAGAACCGCTTTATGCGCCCGAAGATATTTATGGCGTCATCCCGTCCGACCTTAAAACCCCGTTCGATGTGCGCGATATCATCGCCCATATTGTGGACGGGTCCGAATTTGACGAGTTCAAAAAACGCTACGGCACCACGCTGGTGACGGGTTTTGCCCATATCCACGGCATGCCGGTGGGCATCGTGGCCAATAACGGCGTTCTCCTCTCCGAGGCCGCGCTGAAAGGCACGCATTTCATAGAGCTGTGCAACAAGCGCAAAATTCCGCTGGTGTTCTTGCAAAATGTCACGGGCTTTATGGTCGGTAAGAAATACGAACAAGGCGGCATCGCCAAAGACGGCGCGAAAATGGTTACGGCTGTGTCCTGCGCCAGCGTTCCCAAATTCACCGTCCTGATCGGCGGGTCGTTCGGGGCGGGCAATTACGGCATGTGTGGCCGCGCCTTTAACCCGCGCATGATGTGGATGTGGCCGAATGCGCGCATTTCCGTGATGGGCGGCGAACAAGCCGCGGGCGTGATGGCCACCGTCGCCGAAATGAAAGCCGCCCGCGATAAAAAGACATTAAGCGAAGCCGAAATCGAAAAAATCAAAGCCCCCATCCGCGAGCAATACGAGAAGGAAGGCCACCCCTACTACGCCTCCGCAAGGCTGTGGGATGACGGCGTCATCGACCCCGCCGACACGCGGCGTATATTGGCGCTCGCCCTTTCGGCGAGCTTGAATGCGCCGATTGAGGACACGACTTATGGCGTGTTTAGAATGTGATTATTTTGACATATTCAATCACACTATGCTATTACCCGACTGAAATCAAAGCAGCGGGACATAATTATGATGAATAAGTTAAAAGATGCTTGGGACAAAGCCTCAGACGCCAAGAAAATGACAGCCATAGCAGGCGCATCAGTTGTTGCGGGCACCGCTCTGGTTGCGGCGTGGGAAGCCGTCATGCCGGGCGCAACACCGGACAGTATTCAGGCCGGAGCATTGGGAGCCGCCATTGGTTTAACCGGTGCCATGAGCGTCCTCGTGCCGCTTGGCCTATCTACATTAAACCGTTAAAAATATAACCGATCTATACTGAATCAATGACATTTTTAATTGCCGCCATGGTATCGCCGCAGCTATAGGGCGTGTTCACGATCGCCATGCCACTGCCCAGCATGCCGCGCTCGGCGCCTTCAAACATCCATTCATCGCGGGTGAAATCCACGCCTGCGCTTTGTGCAATATCCGCCAGCGCCGCGCACAGCGCCGCATGCCGTCCCGCATTCAAAATCGGATACCAGATCATATAAACGCCTTGCGGCCACTTCTTCACTGCGTCCTGAACGGCGCGTGCAACCTGCCCGTATTCGTCCTTGATCTCATAGGAGGGATCAATCAAAACCCCGCCGCGGCGAATTTGCGGCGGCACGAGGGATTTCAGCGCCCCATACCCATCTTCTTTACGCGCATCGGCGCCTTTATACGGCTTTAGGTTTTGACGCAAAAATTCAAATTCTTTGGGGTGCAAATCGAAAGAAAAAAGCCGGTCCCCACTACGCAGCATTTGCGCCGCCAGCAGCGAAGAGCCGGGGTAGATGCCAAGATTATCAGACGTCATTGCGAGCGACCGGAGGGATTGCGGCAATCCATGGATTGCTTCGTCGCTGCCGCTTCTCGCAATGACGTTTTGCGTATTGAGTTCTAAAATTTTACCGTAATATAGCTTTAATACCGGATGCTCCGCGCCCTTGACCTTCTCCAGAACCGCCGCAATCCCGCTCTTATATTCGGCCAGCTTCGCTGCCTCAGGCGCGCTTAAATCATAGGCGCCGCGCCCTGCATGCGTATCAATCCAGATATAGGGTTTATCCTTGCGCCCCAGATATTCCAATACGGTCAAAAGCCAGAGATGCTTTTGCACATCGGCCATGTTTCCTGCGTGATAGATATGTTGATAGCTCAGCATAATCAGGTTATGCCCCGCTTCATTCCGGCTTGCAACTGAAAAACATACTTGGTGACCGGCTTCAGGGGTGCTAAAAATAAAGCCATGAGTGATTCCGTTCTGTTAAGCTATGACAAAAATATCGCCACCCTGACCCTAAACCGGCCAGAGGTGCACAACGCTTTCAACGCCGAGATGATTGAACGCATCGCCACGCTTTGCGACGAAATTGCCCTGCGTAACGATATTGACGTGGTCATCCTGCGCGGGGAGGGCAAGAGTTTTTCCGCCGGGGCCGATCTGAACTGGATGAAAGAGTCGATCACCTATTCCCAAAACCAGAATGAGCGCGATGCCTATGATCTAGCCCAAATGCTAGGCAAGCTCAACTCCCTGCCGCAACTGACCATCGCCCGCGTGCATGGCGCGGCGCTGGGCGGCGGGTTAGGGCTGGTGAGCTGCTGTGACGTGGTGATTGCCGCGCCGGAGGCTAAATTCGGCCTGTCCGAAGTCAAGCTGGGCCTGATCCCCGCCACCATCGGCCCCTATGTTCTGGCCGCCATAGGCCAGCGCCACGCGCGCCGGTTCTTTCAAACCGGCGAACGCTTCAGCGCGCAAAAAGCCCATGACATCGGGCTGGTGCACATTCTGGGTGATGACGAAACGGATATCGATGGTCATTTAGAGAAAATGCTGGCAGAGGTCGCAAAGAACGGCCCCTATGCCATGCGCGCCGCGAAAAAACTCTGCTTTGATTTATCCGGTTCTTACGTGACCAATGATATCATGGAAAACACCGCCGAGCGCATCGCCACCATCCGCACCGGCGAAGAGGCGCAAACACGCCTGAAAGCCTTTTTAGAGAAATAGGATATCGCACGCGCGCCTAACCCAGGCTGCGGACACAATCCTCAACAACCGCTGTGCATTCAGGAAAATAAGGGCGAATATCATCAATACCCACATGCGCCAACGCACTATGGCCATGCGCATTGGCCCAGATTTCGGCAAATGTTTCTTTTGTTCCACGCCCATCGGGCTCCATATGTCTTTGAAATTGGATGTCCAGTGAGCTGTATAATTCCGGTTGCTTTAGCAAATCAGCCAAATCAGCTTTCCACGCTTTTAAAAAAGGTTGATCCGGTTTCAGACTGAAATAGTCCATATTTTCACCGTCCCCAAATACACGTAAATCAAAAGCATGACCGGTTTCATGGGCGATAGCTTCGACAATACGCACGTTTTTACCAAGACAAGCAAGCGCCGAGGGCGAACGTCTATATTCCGACAGACCAATCGTATTGGTGGCCCCCCTATGCATCATACCCAGGTGATGCCAGTCACTGCGCATATCAGGAAAAATATTTTTTATACGCGGGGCCAGTGCGATTGTCGTATTCAAACGATCATAATAGGAAGGAAATGACGCCACAGCACGTTTCACTTGCTCGTAAAACTCATCAGATACCCTGCTTCTTACTTCTACCTTCATAGCCCTAGACCTTTTTGTATAATAATTTTAATATTCATAATATAGTTTATGCTGCAAAGTCAAATAAGATGCGCTGGCTTTTTGACCTACATTATTTTAGATTATTGCCATGTTTACGAAGATTCTCATTGCCAATCGCGGCGAAATTGCCTGCCGTATTATTCAAACCGCGCACCGCATGGGAATAAATTGCGTCGCCGTCTATTCAGACGCCGATAAAAATGCCCGCCATGTGCGCCTGGCCGAAGAAGCCGTCCATATTGGCGCGGCGCCATCATCACAAAGTTACCTTCTGGCCGATACCATTCTTGAAGCCGCCAGACAAACAGGGGCCCAGGCCATCCACCCGGGTTACGGGTTCCTATCCGAAAATGCCGCTTTCGCCAAAGCCTGCGAACAGGCCGGCATCACCTTTATCGGCCCCTCCAGCAAATCGATCACCGCAATGGGTTTAAAAGATGGTGCCAAGGACATCATGAAAAAGGCGGGCGTGCCCATTGTGCCCGGTTATCAAGGCGATAATCAGGACGCGGATTTCCTGCAGAAACAGGCCGATGACATCGGCTATCCGGTTTTGATTAAAGCCGTGGCAGGCGGCGGCGGGAAAGGCATGCGCCTTGTGGAACGCAGCGCAGATTTTAAAGACCTGCTGGGCAATTGCCAGCGCGAAGGACAAGCCAGTTTTGGTAACGACCATGTTCTGATCGAAAAATACATCACCAAGCCGCGCCATATCGAGGTACAGGTTTTTGGCGATACCCATGGGCATGCGGTTCATTTGTTCGAACGGGATTGTTCCTTGCAACGCCGCCACCAAAAGGTTGTTGAAGAGGCCCCCGCACCCGGCATATCACAGGATATGCGTGGCGCCATGGGCGAGGCCGCCGTACAGGCCGCCAAAGCGATTGACTATCACGGCGCCGGTACCATTGAATTTATTGTTGATTGTGATACGCATGATTTTTATTTCATGGAAATGAATACGCGCCTACAGGTTGAACATCCCGTCACCGAATACATCACCGGTCAGGATCTGGTTGAATGGCAAATCCGCGTGGCCTATGGTGAAAAAATTCCGCTATCGCAAGGTGATCTCCGCATCAACGGTCACGCCTTTGAGGTACGTTTATACGCCGAAGACCCCGCGCAGGACTTCATGCCGCAAACGGGTAAAATCACCCACTTTCATGCCCCGCCCCCCGATCATACAATCCGCATTGATACCGGGGTGGACAGCGGCGATTCTGTTACATCCTATTACGATCCGATGATTGCAAAATTAATCACGCATGGAAAAACCCGTGACGAGGCCGCGGCGAATATGGCGCATCTATTGGAACAAACCCATATCAGCGGCATCAACACCAATCAGGAATTTCTATATAATATTTTCAAACAACAGGACTTTCTGGACGGGAACGTTGATACCGGTTTCATACCGCGTCATGAAACATCGTTAATCCCCGAGACATACGGCAAGCCATCCGCCGCAGATATTGCCCTGTTGGCCCTGCATCAAATGGTGCCCTATTCCGACGCCCCCGCCGATCCGTGGGCATCCGGCGATAACTGGCGCGCCGGCATGAAGGCCGCCCGAACCCTGCATTTTATCTGCCGCGGCACATCCTATATCATTCATGTACACTGCCGCGGTAAAAGTCTGGAATTCGATATCGACGGGCAGACGACAAAGGCCGAACTGATCACGCGCGGGCCGTTGCACATGCTGGCCCGAATCAACGCCGCGAAGGTAAACGCCTGCATTTTACAATGCCGCCAGACACTGACGCTGTATACTGGCGGGCGCATCATTAACGCTCATATCCATAGCGCCGAAGAAGGCGAAGACGGCGGCGATGCCTCTGGCCGTATCGTCACCAACATGCCGGGCCGTATTGTCAGTGTTTTAGTGAAAAAAGGTGAAAACGTCACCAAAGATCAACCGCTTTTGATCCTGGAAAGCATGAAGGTAGAAATCACCATTCGGGCCAGCGTGGATGGCAAAATCGAGGAATTACCGATTGCCGTGAATGATCAGGTGGCCGATGGCGCCTTACTAGTGCATATCGCCCCGCAGGAAGAAAGCGCCTAGACATGACCCTGCCCGCATTCGTCAAGATATACGAAGTTGGCCCGCGTGATGGCCTGCAAAATGAAAAACAAAACATTCCAACCGCTATCAAAATTGATCTGATTAACCGCCTTTCTGATACAGGCCTGCGTTATATTGAGGCCACCAGCTTTGTATCACCAAAGGCCATTCCGCAACTGGGCGATGCCGCCGCCGTTATGCATGACATCAACAGAAAGCCGGACATTCATTACCCGGTTCTGGTTCCCAATATGCGCGGTATGGAAGGTGCGCTGGCCGCAAATGTTACCGAAATTGCCCTGTTTACCGCCGCCAGTGAAACCTTCACCCAGAAAAACATCAATGCCAGTATTGCAGACAGTTTTGAACGCTTTGCCCCGGTCATAACCGCCGCCAAGGACAACAATATACGCGTGCGCGGCTACGTATCCTGCGTTTTAGGGTGCCCATATGAAGGGGAGATTGACCCGGCCAAAGTCGCCGAAGTCGCAAAAAGGCTGCTTGAGGCCGGATGCTATGAAATATCTCTGGGCGATACCATTGGCACCGGCACGCCGGAAAAGACAAAACGCATGATCAGGGCCGTTCTGGACGTCGGCGTTCCGCTCGAGAAAATCGCCTTGCATATGCACGATACCTATGGGCAGGCGCTCGCCAATATTTACGCCGGTTTGCAAATGGGGGTGGGCACAATCGATTCATCGGTTGCCGGGCTGGGCGGTTGCCCCTATGCCAAGGGTGCCAGTGGCAACGTCGCCACCGAAGATGTGCTGTATATGCTTGCTGGACTGGGCTGCGAAACCGGGATAGATTTGCAAAAAATAATTAAGACCGCATGGTTTATTTCTGACGCGCTGGGCAAACCGCCCGCATCGAAACTGGCTCATGCGATGAAACAACAATAAAAAACAATACGGGAGAAGGAACGACAAGATGGATTATCCAACATTAAAATTCGGCCACGCCAGCGAGATTGAAATGCTGCGCGAGGAAGTGCGCAAATTTGCACAAAGCGAATTGGCGCCGCGCGCCGCGCAGATTGACGAAACCAACACTTTCCCTGCCGATATGTGGCAAAAATTCGGGGATATGGGCCTGCTCGGGATTACCGCCGATGAAGAGCATGGCGGGGCGAATATGGGGTATCTGGCCCATGTCATTGCCATGGAAGAAATTTCCCGCGCCAGCGCCTCCGTGGCGCTATCTTATGGCGCGCATTCGAACCTTTGCGTGAACCAGATCAACCGCAATGGCTCGAAAGAACAAAAGGAAAAATATCTGCCCAAACTCATATCCGGCGAACATGTCGGGGCATTGGCCATGAGCGAACCGGGCGCCGGATCGGACGTGGTTTCCATGAAGCTCCGCGCCGAAAAGAAAGGGGATCACTACGTCCTGAACGGTAATAAAATGTGGATCACCAACGGCCCCGAGGCCAACACACTGGTCGTTTACGCCAAAACAGACCCGGCCGCAGGGTCACGCGGCATCACCGCCTTTATCATCGAAAAAGGCATGAAAGGATTTTCCACCGCGCAAAAACTCGACAAGCTCGGGATGCGCGGCTCCAACACGTGCGAGCTTGTCTTTCAGGACTGCGAAGTTCCGGCTGAAAACGTCATGGGCGCCGAAGGCGAGGGCGTGAAAATCCTGATGTCCGGCCTTGATTATGAACGCGTCGTGCTCTCCGGCGGGCCGCTCGGCATCATGCAGGCCTGTATGGATATCGTCGTGCCCTATATCCATGAGCGCGAACAATTCGGCAAATCCATCGGGACCTTCCAGCTCATGCAAGGCAAGCTGGCCGATATGTATACCTCCCTGTCCAGCCAACGCGCCTATGTCTACGCCGTGGCCGCCGCTTGTGACCGGGGAGAGACCACGCGCAAGGACGCCGCCGGGTGCATCCTGATGAGCGCCGAAGCCGCCACGCAAATGGCGCTGCAAGCCATCCAGACACTGGGCGGTAACGGCTATATCAATGAATACCCGACAGGGCGCCTGCTGCGCGATGCCAAGCTATATGAAATCGGCGCCGGCACCTCCGAAATCCGCCGCATGCTAATTGGCCGCGAGCTGTTTGAAGAGACGAAATAACTTTATTGACATAATGCAAGATTCTCAGTAATGTCCACTATGATTAAAAATTACGCGCATTTAATGATTGATACGGTTGAACCCGGAACGTTTCAACCCTCTGCAGCCTTTGAACAGCTCAATAAAATTTCAGGCATTGCCGAATATTATAATTTTCCGTTCCATCAAACGGCCGATGAATATGATCAACACATCAGGCTTATTAACGTCTTTGCCCAAAGCGCCACGCCGGAAGTTATTAGGGAAAGACAAACCCAATGGCACCTGCTAACCGGTTTAAATCCGCAATTATTAACACTGGACATACAAGATATGGTTGAATTACGTCACGCAATACATGGCGTTGCCAGCCTGTTTAACCCCGATGATATCCAGTTTTATATCGATAAGAAGCGCCTTTATAGACCTGTTGCGGATACAATGCGTAAAGATTTTGAATATGCGGCCCTAAGGGAAGAGGCGCTATCAAATGCGGTCTGGCCATCTATACAATGGGTTCCTTCCCCAAAAACACTCAATAAAATCATTCAGCAGCTCCAGCCTGCAACACCATCGCAATAGACCCATGCGTGGGCGGATCAGAGTAGTGATTGCATAAAATATCAAAAAGAACATTTGACAAAATCACTACAAAATCATTATGTAATACTTATTCACATAAAATAGCTCAGAGGCCATAACATGACTGCAGAAAAATTTAACAATTCCACCAACAACGTAACAGATCATGCCTATTCTGCCATTTTCGGCGCGGCCGCGGGCGGCACAGCAGGCGCAATCATAACCACACTGCCAGTTTTAGGATATGAAGCCGCAATGGCTATAGACGCATCAACGCCCTTGGGTGGCGTTGCAATCGGGGCAATCGGACTAACCACTGCTGTCGCGACAATTGGCGGGGGGGCGTTAACCTGGATCGGGACAATACAATTCGGAGACGGTATTGCTGATAAAATAAATGTAGATTTTAAAGATAATACTGCATTCTGCAGCTCAATAATCGGTTTTGTAGCCGCGGCTTTCATGAACGCCGGTCTGGTAACGAATGCAGACGAGCCGCAAAACCAGCCTGTAGCGCAAGCCCAAACGAGCATCATTCAACTGGAACAAGCCCAGCCCGAATTATAAAGATCAACTGGGTCATTGTCAGGGGTGAAATGACCAGGCAATCCACACCGTCATGTATTTCACCGCTTCTTCCCGCTTCGCCAAAGGCTTCGCAGGGGCGCTCACAACCACACAAAATATATGGCGGCGCACAAAAATTTTAGCCGCTGAGCACCGCAGCATTTTGTAATTTTCTCATCACTTTCCCCCTGCTTTTATAGTATTCTTTCGTATTATTTTACCCCTATAGGCAAGCGCGATTTTATGCGCTAAATTAGTAGGATAACGAACAGGGATAATATGAGCAAAAAATCTGCCGCGAAAACGTTACGTGATGTAAAACTGACTGATAAATACGAACTGAATGACGGCATTGCCTTCATGTCAGGTTTGCAGGCTCTGGCGCGCATTCCCATCGTCCAGCGCCGGCGCGATATTGCCGCAGGGCTCAACACAGCCGGCTATATTTCCGGCTATCGCGGCTCCCCGCTTGGGGCCTATGATCTGGAGCTAAACCGCGCCAAAAAATACCTCAATGAACTGGACATCAAATTCCAGCCGGGCGTCAATGAAGACCTGGCCGCCACCGCCATTTGGGGCACGCAGCAAATCAACCTGATGCCGGGCGGGTCGGACTATGACGGCGTTTTTGGCATCTGGTACGGCAAAAGCCCGGGCGTTGACCGATCCGGCGATGTCATGCGCCACGCCAATGCATACGGCACCGCGCCGAAAGGCGGCGTGCTGGCCATTGTCGGGGATGACCACGCCTGTAAATCGTCGACCCTGCCATGCCAATCCGATCATGCCTTATATGCGATGATGATCCCGCAGCTTTATCCCGCCAGCGTGGCCGAATTTGTTGAATACGGGTTGCTGGGTATTGAAATGTCGCGGTATTCCGGGTGCTGGGTTGCCCTGAAGGTCACGTCTGAAAATGTGGAAACATCCGGCACCGTTGATCTGGCCAAAGAAAATATCGAGATCAAACACCCCACCGATGAGGAATTTGAAAAGCCGCAAGGCGGGCTGCATATTCGGATGAATGACAAACCGCGCGATGTGGATTGGCGCCTGCAGAATTACAAACTGTTTGCCTGTCATGCCTTTGCCCGCAAGAACAAAATCGACCGCATTATGATTGACAACCCCAAGCCGCGCTTCGGGATTATCACATCCGGGAAATCTTACGGTGATGTGGCTCAGGCGCTCGTGGAATTAGGCATCACCGATGACGTCGCGAAAAAGATCGGCCTGCGCCTGTACAAGGTTGGCATGACATGGCCGCTGGAGCCGCAGGGCGTACAAAATTTCGTGAAAGGTCTGGATGAAATTCTGGTGGTCGAGGAAAAGCGCGAGCTGATTGAATACCAGCTGAAGCAGCAAATTTTTAACTGGGATATAAAAGACCGCCCAACAGTGGTGGGTAAATATGATGAGAAGGGCGCGCGATTGCTGCCGCTGCATAATGACCAGAATGTCGGCATGGTCGCCCATGTCATCGCCAAGCGCCTGGCCCCGTTCTACACGACGCCGCAAATCAAGGAACGCCTGAAATTCTTTGAAAAACGCGAAGAAAGCATCAAGGATTATCTGCCGCCGTCCCTGCGCCGCCCGTATTATTGCGCCGGATGCCCGCATAATTCTTCAACGAAAGTGCCCGATGACAGTTTTGCCATGGTCGGTATTGGATGCCATTACATGGTGCAATGGATGGATCGCAATTCCGCCATGTGTACGCATATGGGCGGCGAAGGCATACCCTTTGTCGGCATGGCCCCCTACACGAAACGCAAGCATATTTTTGCCAATCTGGGCGATGGCACCTATTTCCATTCCGGCACGCTGGCCATTCGCGCGGCGGTGGCTGGAAAGATCAACATTACATACAAAATCTTGTATAACGACGCCGTGGCCATGACCGGCGGCCAGCATGTCGACGGCGAAATGCCCGTCCACAGCGTTGCCCAGCAAGTAATCGCCGAAGGGGTTAAAAAGGCCTGGATTTTATCTGAACAACCCGAAGTCCATGAAGGCAATAAGCACATTCCGGACAGCGTGCCTGTCCTGCACCGTGATTATCTGGACAAGATCATGAAGACCTGCCGCGAGACCGAAGGCACGACCGTCATTATCTATGACCAGACCTGCGCGGCCGAGAAACGCAGGCGCCGTAAGCGCGGCCAATACCCCGACCCGCCAAAACGTGTCTTTATCAATGACAAAGTCTGTGAAGGCTGCGGTGATTGTTCGGTGCAATCCAACTGCGTTGCCGTACAACCGGTTGAAACCGAATACGGCCGCAAGCGCCGCATCAACCAATCCATGTGTAACAAGGATTTTTCATGCTTGAAAGGATTCTGCCCGTCCTTTGTCACCATTCATGGCGGGGAGGTCAAAAAGACCAAATCGGACTCAGGCAATGATATCTTCGATACCCTGCCGGAACCAGCCGAGATGAAGCTGGAGCATGCCTATAACATCATGGTCACCGGCATTGGCGGCACAGGCGTATTAACCGTGGGGGCCTTGCTTGGTATGGCCGCGCATCTGGAACAAAAACGCTGCCGCAATCTGGACATGACGGGTCTGGCGCAAAAAGGCGGGGAAGTGCTGTCGCATGTGCGTATATCCAACACGCCCGATGATCTGCGTACCGGCCACATCATGACCGGCAGCGCCGATTTATTGCTGGCTTGTGATATTGTCTCGGCGGTGGGCATGACATCCTATGAAACACTAAACCCCGAAATAACAGGCGCGGTAGTCAACACCAATAATACACCCGTCGCCGATTTCGTCACCAACAACGACATTGATTTCCACCAAAAACAAGTGCGTGATACCCTGCTGAACACCCTGAAAAAGGATGAACGTCATTTCGTGCCCGCCACCGAATATGCGCAGGCCCTGATGGGGGATGAAATCTCCACCAATATTTTCATGGTTGGCTATGCCTGGCAAAAGGGATTGCTGCCGCTGCGGCGTGATTCCATCATGCGCGCCATAGAACTCAACGGCGTTGCCATTGAGGCCAATAAAAAGGCCTTCAACTATGGCCGTCTGGCCGCACATGACCCGGCCACAATTGAACAATTATCTCAGGACGTTAAAGGCCATGACGAGCAAGAGACCCTTTCCGAAGACCTTGAAACCCTGATCAATAAACGCAGCAAATATCTGACCCAATATCAGAACAAAGCCTACGCAGACCGGTATTTATCAACCATCGTCAAGGTACGTGAAGCCGAAGAAAACATTACGCGCGAATCCGAAGCCCTGACCGAGGCCGCCGCCCGTTACCTGCACAAATTGATGGCGTATAAGGACGAATATGAAGTGGCCCGCCTTTATACCGATGGGGAATTTTTGAAAAAACTGAATGCCGAATTTGGCGGTGATTTCAAACTGGAATTTAATCTGGCCCCGCCCGCGATCAGCACCACCGATATCGCCACAGGCCGCCCGAAAAAACGCAAATTCGGCCCGTGGATGCTTAAGGCTTTGGGCGGTTTGGCAAAAATGCGGGGGCTGCGCGGCACGCCATTTGATATTTTCGGCTATACGGCCGAGCGCCGCATGGAACGCGCGCTGATTAAACAATATGAAGCCGATATCAACCATGTGCTGAAACATTTAAACGCGGAAAACCACGCCAGCGCGGTCAAGCTCCTTTCCGTCCCGGATATGATCCGCGGCTATGGCCCCGTCAAACATGAAAACATGGAAGCGGCCAAAATCTTGCGGCAAAACCTGATGGAAGAGTTTGAAAATCCAGAAACATTGCGGAATGCGGCCTAAGATTGACATAACAATATCTTCGCTATACTGTCCTTTTTAAACTGAAAGAATTCATTACGATAAGGACAGCATAATGAACTGGTATATACTTGCAAAACGGCCATTGACGCCAAAAGAAAAATTCCTGATGGCTGCCTCGAATGTGGCCGACAATATAGGTTACATGACAAAAGTGCTGAACAAAGGCGATGCGTTTGGCGGCGCAGACACTTTTGGTATTGCCAGCGGCGCGGGGTATGATCCGGCGCCTTCTATGACAATTCTGCCTACTGAGAAATATCCGGCAGAAGACGATGTTCAGTTCTATATTGAAAACCATCTGGAAGATAAGACAGTCTTTGTGACACAAGCTGATAAAAATTCAGATGCTATCCAAAGCGCATATTTTGCGCATTTTCTATTTGCCGGGGAGCGATCCTATCTTTTTCAGCAATATCCTGACGCCCCAAAATTCGACCATTCCATCGAACCATAATCGGCAAGGGCCGTCACATTAATGATTGCCGCATCAACCACGGGACCATGGAGGCGTCCATAATCCTACGGCAAAACCTTATGGAAGAATTTGAGACCCCAAAGACGCTCTGCAGCGCGGCTTAATATTAATTCTTAAACACGTCTCATGCGAAGCAATTTCAAAAGATCACTTCACACCTAAAATCTTATTCTAACCGGTAAGGGATTTCCTGCTCTGCCGCACAAACCTGCGTCATGGTGTCATGCGCGGGCCATAAAGTGCCATTCTGCCCCAACGGGTCGCTCTCCATGGCGCTTACATACGCTTCTGTAGCTTCCTCACAGGTCATTTCATTTTTTTGTAATGCTATTGCAGCTGCCGCTGCCGCTGCCGCGAAAGCTACTCCTGCGGCTCCATAAATATATTTCTTTTGCATTCTACTCTCCTTTTTCAGATGAAGAATACCACTAACAAAATATATTGTATTATGTCAAGTTTTATCCACCACCGCGCAGGTCAGCTCACATTTCGCCACCAGCTTGCCCTGATCGCTTTCGATCAGAATATCCCAGACATGTTTGGAACGCCCCAGATGCACAGGCTTGCAAACCGCCTGCACAAATCCGTCTTTGACGGGGCGTAAATGGTTCACACTAATCTGTGATCCCACGGCGTAATTTTTCTCAGGGTCAACCACCATCAGCGAGGCAAAGGACCCGATTGTTTCCGCCAGAACGCAACTCGCGCCGCCGTGCAGAATGCCATGAATTTGATGCGTGCGTTTATCAACGGGCATACGGGCCTTAACACAATCATCATCGATTGCGGTAAATTCAATGCCCAGCCCCTCCACGATATTTTCATGGGTGATGAAGGCTTTGATTTCATCCAACGTGTATTGTTTATGCCAGATCATTTTCTACCGTTCCTTTTTTTGAGGATATGGTACCCTGTCATTATGTCGATCGAAAGTGAAATAGCGCGTCATTACGCAAAAAAAGAATCCAGTGAAATTGCCCGCGGCCAAGGCCATCTGCATATCGGGGGGGAACACGCCACCCGTTATTTTCTGGATCAACTGGGCTTGCGGCCGGATATGTCTGTACTTGATATTGGCTGCGGCGTTGGCGGGCCCGCATTGCTGGCCGCGCAAGACTATGGCTGCCACGTTACCGGCATTGATCTCACGCCGGATTTTATTGAAACCGCCCGCGCCAATGCCAAGACCGCAGCCCTGGAATCCCGCACTATTTTCCAAACCGCCAATGCCGGACAGCTGGATTTTGCCGATCATTGTTTTGATCTGGCCATCATGGTGCATGTTGGCATGAATATTCCGGATAAAGAGCCTGTTTACCAGGAAGCCGCGCGCGTTATAAAACCCGGCGGGCTATTTGCAATCTATGACATTCTGGCAAAAGATCATGCGGCCAAAATGCTGTATCCCTGCCCATGGGCACGCAGCATAAAAACCAGCTTTCTAACTGATTGGCGCACAACCGCTGATCTGCTCTCGGCGGCTGGTTTGGACATAGTCAAACAGGAAGACCGCACCGATTACGCCATCGATGCCATTACCAGAATGATGGAAAAAACGGCAAACACCCTAAGCGAATTTCGCCGCGGCGCCATGCAAAACCTGCTGACGAATATAAAGAACAATGCCTGCGGTCCATCCATAATTATCACCCGAAAACCGGCGTAAAAAAGCATCATTATTGCTTGGAGAGGCCCGGTTTAAACTGTATGATTGCAAGAAAATAAAACAGGGATTTATCATGGACAAGAACGACATTGTCATCATATCGGCAAAACGCACGCCAATGGGCGGGTTTCAAGGGGATTTTTCAGACATATCATGCGCCGCATTAGGAAGCACGGCCATTAAAGCCGCGCTGGAAGAGGCCGGCGTTCAGCCGCATGACATTGACAGCGTCATTATGGGCTGTGTGCTGCCCGCCGGGCAAGGGCAAGCGCCCGCGCGGCAAGCCTCTTTAGGCGCTGGTCTGCCGCAACACACCGGCGCAACCACCGTGAACAAAATGTGCGGTTCGGGCATGAAAGCCCTGATGATTGCCCATGACGAAATTAAGGCCGGCAGCCATACAATTATGATCGCGGGCGGCATGGAAAACATGAGTGGCGCCCCCTATCTTTTGCCGAAAGCGCGCGGCGGATACCGCATGGGCCATGGCGCCATCAAAGACAGCATGTTTCTGGACGGCCTTGAAGATGCGTATGAACATGGCACCTTGATGGGCGTCTATGCCGAACGCTGCGCCGGGCAATATAATTTTACACGCGAAGCGCAGGATGATTTTGCGATAACATCACTAACCCGCGCGCAAAACGCCATCAAAGACGGCTCTTTCACATCAGAAATCGCGCCTGTTACCCTGCAAACCCGCAAAGGCGATCTTACCATTGATACCGATGAACAGCCGGGCAAGGCCAATCTGGACAAGATCCCGGCGCTTCGGCCCGCCTTTGCAAAAGACGGCACAGTCACGGCCGCCAATGCCAGTTCTATTTCCGATGGCGCCGCGGCCTTGCTGGTCATGAAACGATCAGAGGCAGAACAACGCAAGCTGAACCCCCTGGCCACGTTAAAGGCCCACGCCACATTTGCCCACGCGCCCGAATGGTTTACCACCGCCCCTGTCCACGCCCTGAAGAAACTATCCGAAAAAACAGGCTGGGATTTGGATGAAGTTGACCTGTTTGAAATCAACGAAGCCTTTGCCGTGGTAACAATGGCGGCCATCAAGGATCTGAACCTGCCCGCGGATAAAGTCAATATCCATGGCGGGGCCTGCGCTCTTGGCCACCCAATCGGTGCCAGCGGCGCGCGCATTGTGGTCACGCTTATCCACGCGCTCAAACAAAAGGGCCTGAAAAAAGGCATGGCCGCGCTTTGTCTGGGCGGCGGAGAAGCCGTTGCCGTTGCGGTGGAGATGTGCCCATGATTTTATCCAGCGAACAGGAAATGATCCGCGATATGGTGCGTGAATTTGCACAAGCAAAAGTTCTGCCCGGCGCACCAGACCGCAGCAAAAACAGAACATTCCCCAAAGACCAGATCAAACAAATGGCCGAACTTGGTTTGCTGGGCATGCTGGTTCCCGAAGCATATGGCGGATCCGCATCCGGTTACCTGTCATTCGTTCTGGCGATGGAAGAAATCGCCGCGGCCGATGGCGCCTTATCCACCATCCTGAGCGTACATTCCAGCCCCTGCACCACCGCCCTGGTCAAATTCGGCAATGACGACCAGAAACAGCGCTTTTTAAAACCCATGGCCCGCGGTGACGTTATCGGGGCCTTTGCCCTGACGGAATCCGGCGCCGGATCAGACGCCAGCGCAATAAGCACCCGCGCCATTAAAGACGGCAATGACTGGGTTATCAACGGATCAAAGCAGTTTATCACATCCGGCAAAAATGGCGGCATGACATTGATATTCGCGGTAACCGACCCCAAAGCGGGCAAAAAGGGCATCAGCGCCTTTTTGGTTCCCACCGATACCAAAGGCTACAATGTCACAAAAATCGAAGAAAAATTCGGCCAGCATGCCAGTGATACCTGCGCGCTGAGTTTTGATGATATGCGCATCGCCAATGAAAATATGCTAGGCGGCGAAGGCGAAGGGTATAAAATTGCTCTTTCTAATCTGGAAGGCGGACGTCTAGGAATATCCGCACAAGCCATTGGCATGGCAAGAGCGGCGTATGAATTTGCGCTGGAATACGCCAAAGAACGTACCAGCTTTGGCAAACCCTTAGCCCATCATCAGGCCCTGCAATTCCGCCTGTCGGATATGGCAACAAAGATCGAAATGGCGCGCGTAATGCTGCACCATGTGGCGGCCCTGCGCGATGCCGATATGCCCTGCACCAAAGAAGCCTGCATGATCAAACTCTATGCTTCGGAAATGGCTGAAGAGGTGATACGGGAGGCCATGCAGGTTTTGGGCGGGTATGGATACCTGGAAGAATACCCTCTGGCGCGCATTTACGCCGACGCACGGGTATGCAGCATTTATGAAGGGACAAGCGACATTCAACGCCTTGTCATTGGACGGGAGATTTTAAAATGAAAAATCTGGAAGGAATAATTGCCATTGTCACCGGCGCCGCCAGTGGAATGGGCGCAGTAACGGCCAAAACGCTGGCCGCCCAAGGCGTGAAAGTTGCGCTATGGGATATGAATTTAGAGGCCGCAGAAAAACTGGCTAAAGAGATTGGCGGCGCTGCCTTTCAGGTCGATGTCACCGCTGCCGGGAGTGTCGAAAACGCACTGGCCCATACTACAGAAAAACTCGGCGCGCCGCGCATTCTGATTAACTGCGCCGGTATCCTGATTGGATCGCGCATCGTTGGCCGTGAGGGGCCTGCCGATATGGATCACTTCACGAAAACGTTAAACGTCAATCTGGGCGGCACATTCAACACCATGCGCGTTTGCGCCCACGCCATGAGCACGTTAGACCCGCTCACAGACGATGGGGAACGGGGTGTCATCATCAACGCGGCCAGCATCGCCGCTTTTGAGGGACAAATCGGCCAAGCGGCCTATGCGGCCTCCAAGGGCGGGATCGTCTCCATGACCATCCCGGCCGCGCGCGAACTTGCAAAATTCGGCATCCGCGTCATGGCCATTGCACCGGGCGCCGTGGAAACGCCCATGATGGCCGGCGTCAAAGATGAATACCGCGAAGCCATAGAAAAGGCCGTCCCTTTCCCAAGCCGCATGGCCAAGCCGGAAGAATTCGCCGATCTGGCCTTACATATCATTCATAACGGCTACCTGAACGGCGATGTCATCCGCCTTGATGGGGCCAGCAGGCTGGCGGCGAAGTAATGAAATTCAACATTGTCATTGCGAGGAACGTAGTGACGCGGCAATCTATATGGATTGCTTCGCTCCGCTCGCAATGACGATAAAAAAGAAAGAACCATAATGAAATCACAAGGACTAAAATTCAAACAAGCCATTCAGGCCGAAACCCCGTTGCAAATCCCGGGTGCGGTCAATGCCTATACCGCCATGCAGGTCGAGCGAGCCGGATTCAAAGCCGTCTACCTCTCCGGCGGCGGCGTGGCCTATGCCTCCAACGGGTATCCGGATCTTGGCATTACCGATATGCATGATGTGCTGGAAGAGGCCCGAAAAATTACCGCAACCGTGGATATTCCGCTGCTCGCCGATATTGATGTCGGCTGGGGCGGGGCGTTTAATATTGCGCGCACCATCAAAGAAATGACGCGGGCCGGGGTGGCCGCGGTTCACATGGAAGACCAGATCGCACAAAAGCGCTGCGGGCACCGCCCGAACAAGGAACTGGTCAGCAAAGCCGAGATGGGCGACCGCATCAAGGCCGCTGTGGACGGCAAAACGGATCCGGATTTCGTCATCATGGCGCGCTGCGATGCTTTCGCGAATGAAGGTCTGGAAGCCATGATTGAGCGAATGATCTATTATGTGGACTGCGGGGCGGATATGCTCTTTGCCGAGGCGATGAACGATCTCACGCATTACCAGACAATCAAAGATGCGACGGGCGTGCCGTTGCTGGCGAACATCACAGAATTCGGCAAAACGGATCTTTACACCACCGAAGACTTAAAAGCGCACGGCGTGGACATGGCACTTTATCCGCTTTCCGCTTTCCGTGCGCAGGCTAAAGCTGCGGAAACAGTGCTAGGTGCTATCCGTAAAGAGGGTTCCCAGGCATCGGTGCTCGATATGATGCAAACGCGCAGCGAGCTGTACGCCACCATCGACAACGCCGCCTATGAAGAAAAACTGGACAAGCTGTTTGGGAAATAAAATTTCACGCGGCCGGTCTGGCCTTTGCTAAGATTACGAAATGCAGGGCCGCCCCTTGTCAGCACCCTGTTTGTACCGTAAATTTAAGGCTCAAAAAATTAGGGAGAGTCATCAAAATGGGCGAAGCACAAAAACAACAAGCGCCAAAGAAAACCGGCGGTCTGGCCGGTATTGTTGCGGGCGAAACCAATATCAGCGCCGCGGGCGGCGCGCACACGCTGGAATATCGCGGCTATAGCATCTATGATCTGGCCGAAGCCTGTATTTTTGAAGAAGTGGCCTATCTGCTGCTTTACGGCACCTTGCCCAACCAGACAGAATTGGACGACTTCACCGCCCGCATTCGCAAAGGCCGCGACCTGCCTGAGGCGATGAAAACACTGCTGGAGATGGTCCCGGTCGGCGCGCACCCCATGGATGTGATGCGCAGCGCGACGTCCTTCCTCGGCACGATCGAACAAGAAAACGAAAACCACGACGAATTGGCCATTACCGAGCGTTTACTGGGGATATACCCGTCGGTCCTGGCCTATTGGTATAATTTTCACCATAAAGGCCTGCGCAGCGATACAGATACAGGAACAAAAACCATCGCCGGGCATTTCCTGACCATGCTGCACGGCAGGAAACCGTCTGAGCTGCATCAAAAGGCCATGAATGTTTCGCTGATCCTGTACGCCGAGCATGAATTTAACGCCTCCACCTTCACCGCCCGTACGATTGTATCCACCATGAGCGATATCTATTCCGGTGTCTGCGGCGCGATTGGCGCATTGCGGGGGCCGCTGCATGGCGGCGCGAACGAGGCCGCGATGGAGCTCATTCAGGAATATACCTCCCCGGAAGAGGCCACCGCAGGTGTGAAACACAAACTCGCCACCAAACAGCTGGTTATGGGGTTTGGCCACCGCGTCTATACCGAGGCCGACCCGCGCAACCGCGTCATCAAGGAATGGTCACGCAAACTTTGTACTGAAGGCGGAAAACCCGAACTCTTCACCGTAAGTGAGGCCATCGAAACCCTGATGTGGGACGAAAAGAAGCTCTTCCCCAATCTGGATTTCTATTCGGCCTCAGTCTATCACATGATGGGAATCCCGACCGAGCTGTTCACCCCGATTTTTGTGATGAGCCGCATCACCGGATGGGCCGCCCATATTTTCGAACAACGCAAAAACAACAAACTGATCCGCCCCAACGCCGATTATACCGGCCCGAACGGATTAAAATTTATTCCGCTTGAGGAAAGGGCCTGATGGACTTTATTCCATTCGAACTTTTTATTGCTGCCTTCATCAGCTTTTTTGTCATCGTTGATCCGTTCGGCACATCAGCCGTGTTCATCAGCCTGACGCAAAAACTGAGCAAAACCGTACAAAGACAAATCGCGGTCAAGGCAATCTCTATCGCGATTGTGATACTGATCACCTTTTGTTTAATCGGGGACGCCCTGTTGAATTATATGAATGTCTCGCTTGATGCTTTCCGCGTGACAGGCGGGCTGCTTTTATTCGTGACGGCCTTTCGTATGATTATGGGCTTTCACGACCCCGACCAGCTGGACTCCGAAAGTACCGCTTATAAAGACCAGAGTAGCATCGCCGTTTTCCCGCTTGCGATTCCTCTTCTCGCCGGACCCGGGGCCATTACGGCCGCTTTATTATTCACCGCAGAGGCGCAGACAACAATCGATTACACCGTGGTCATATCAACCATCATACTGGTGCAAATCATCGCCTTAATCAGCCTGTTGGGCGCCGCAAAACTCGCCAAATTTTTCGGCCCGACCGGCAATAGTATTATCGCACGCATCATGGGTATCTTATTGGCCGCAATGGCAGTACAATTCATCACCGACGGCATTAAAGAAATTTTTTCACTATAAGGAGCATAAAAAAATGGGCCACGCAACCGCACTCGCCAATACCGATTCCAACGAACGCCCGGATTACGATAAAGTCCTGACCGATATCGCCGATTACGTATCAAACTATCAAATCGACAGCGATCTGGCCTATGAAACCGCGCGGTATTGCCTGATGGATACTTTGGGATGCGGCATTCTGGCCTTGAAATTCCCGGCCTGTACAAAAATGTTGGGGCCGCAGGTTGAAGGCATGACCTGCCCGAACCCGGTGCATGTCCCCGGCACATCACACCAGTTAGACCCCATCAAAGGGGCCTTCGATATCGGTTGCATGGTGCGCTGGCTGGATTATAACGACACATGGCTGGCCGCCGAATGGGGCCACCCGTCCGATAATCTGGGCGCCATTCTGGCCCTTGCCGACCATATGAGCCAGAAATTTGAGGCCGAGGGCAACCCAGGCCTGACCATGCGTGACGTCCTGACCGCCATGATCAAGGCGCATGAGATTCAAGGCGTGATCGCGCTGGAAAACTCTTTCAACAAAGTCGGCCTTGACCACGTTGTATTGGTCAAAGTCGCCTCTACCGCCATTGCGGCGCAAATGCTGGGGGCCACCCGCGATCAAATCATTGACGCCGTTTCCCACGCCTGGCTGGACGGGCAATCCCTTCGTACCTATCGCCATGCCCCCAATGCCGGGTCCCGCAAAAGCTGGGCCGCAGGTGATGCAACCAGCCGCGCTGTGCGTCTGGCGCAAATCGTCATGAGCGGCGAAATGGGATACCCATCGGCCTTAAGCGCCCCGAAATGGGGCTTCTATGATGTCCTGTTCGGCGGGAACGAATTCAAATTCCAGCGCGACTACGGCTCTTATGTTATGGAGCAAATTCTGTTTAAAATATCCTATCCGGCGGAATTTCATTCGCAAACGGCTGTGGAATGCGCCCATATCCTGCATGATCAGGTCAAAGATCGCCTTGATGACATTGAGCGCATTGAGCTGACCACCCATGAAGCCGCCATCCGCATCATTTCGAAAACCGGGCCGCTGCATAACCCGGCTGACCGCGATCACTGCCTGCAATATATGGTGGCCATTCCACTCATTCACGGCAGCCTGGTGGCCGAACATTACGAAGACGACGTCGCCGCCGACCCGCGCATTCAAATGCTGCGCGATAAAATGATGGTGCAGGAAGACAAACGCTATAGCGCGGATTATCACGATCCTGACAAACGATCCATCGCCAATGCCATGCAAATCTTTTTCAAAGACGGCAGCAAAACCGAAAAAATCGAAATTGAATACCCGGTTGGGCATAAACGCCGCCGCGAAGAAGGCATTCCATTGCTGCAAGCCAAGTTCGAAAAAAACATCCGCGATCACTTCCCCGCGGCACAAGCCCAAAACATTATTGACCTTTGTGCCGACCAGACAAAACTTGAAGACATGAAAGTGACCGATTTCATGAAAGCATGGGTGTTATAATACAAAAACGCCCCTAATGCGTTCATACATAACCCCGGTGTCCTTTAAGAGATGCGCCGGCAGTCTTGTTTTTATGGACAAAATAGGAATTTAATCATATACTGTTTTTATGATTCAATGCGCAAACATAAATCCAGACATTATTGCGACAGGATGCTTCAGCTGCGGCGAAGCAATCCATTTATATTTATTATGCCTTCCACTTGCCAAGCCCCTGCAATGGAGCGCCGCGCTCTCCGCACACCCAGCGCTACCACGCAATAACAAAAGCGGCCAAACACACCCCCACCCCCCTAAAAATGACAAACGAAATGACGAAGGCGAATATTTATTTATTATCAAGGCGTTAGAGGGCATCAAAACACTCTCCACAGGACAGATCTATCGTGCTAAACTGTTGATGCAATTTTTGGGAGGCACGTAAAATGAATAACAATCTTCACTATATGTCAGGTTTTGGCAATGAATTTGCCACAGAATCACTGGACGGGGCGTTGCCGGTTGGCCAGAATTCACCGCAGCAGGCGCCTTATGGCCTCTACCCGGAACAAATCACCGGCTCCCCCTTTACCGCGCCGCGTGCCACCAATAAACGCAGCTGGTTTTACCGCATCAGGCCCTCGGTCGTGCAACCGCCCTTTACCATGATGAAAAAAACCAATTTGCGGTCCACGCCCTTTGATGAACAACAAGCCAGCCCGAACCAGCTGCGGTGGGACCCGATTGAAATTCCCACGGCAGAAACCGATTTAATTGACGGGCTTTTAACCATTGCCGGCAATGGGGACACCCATGGCTGGAGCGGCCTTGGCGTGCATTTATATGCCTGTAACACCTCTATGGCCAAATCGCGCCGGTATTTTTACAATGCCGATGGGGAAATGCTCTTTGTTTTACAACAGGGGGGCCTGACCTTCCGCACCGAGATGGGCATTATTCAGGCGGTTCCCAATGAAATTGTTGTCATACCGCGCGGCATTAAATTTGCCGTTGATGTCGAGGGGCCAAGCCGCGGCTATATCTGCGAAAATTACGGCCAGCCCTTTACCATTCCTGATCGCGGGCCGATTGGCGCAAACGGTATGGCCAATGAGCGCGACTTTCTAACGCCGGTCGCGGCCTATGAAGATGAAGACGGGGAGTTTGAACTGGTCGCCAAATTTGCCGGTAAAATGTGGCGCACAGACATGGCCTATTCGCCGCTGAATGTTGTGGCATGGCATGGAAATTATGCGCCGTATAAATATGATTTAACGCGCTTTAACGTTATCAATACGGTCAGTTACGATCACCCCGACCCATCGATTTTTACGGTGCTGACCAGCCCGTCATCACCCGAGGGCACGGCAAATATTGATTTCGCACTGTTCTCTCCGCGCTGGATGGTGGCCGAACACACATTCCGCCCCCCCTATTTCCACCGCAATCTGATGAGTGAATTTATGGGCATGATCAGCGGCATTTATGACGGCAAGGAAGGCGAAGGATTTTCCCCCGGCGGGTGCTCGCTGCATAACTGCATGAGCGGCCACGGCCCCGATGCGACCACCTTTAAACGGGCCAGTACGGTAAAATTACAGCCGCATTATCTGGATAGCGGGCTGGCCTTTATGTTCGAAAGCCGGTACATCATGTGCCCGACCAAGGCCGCCATGGATAACAAGGCCCTGCAAAAAAACTATAACGACGTCTGGAAAGACCTGCCGAAACAATTTACGGGGAAGAAGTAATACTACCGCGCTTCGAGATCCAGGATATGCTGCGCTGAACGGCTTAGGGATTTTTCGGTCATCTCGTGACACAATCCACGGTGAAAAACGCTTTTGGCACCAATTCCGGCGCGGTTGACTTTCCACTGATTAAAGAAATGACAGGGAAGCATTGCCAGCGCAAATTTGCTGCGCAAATAAGGATCTTTGAGTCCCATTTGGGTTAAAATCCGGGGCTTTTTTGCAGATGTATTAAGCCGTTTAATTTTGGGAACATCTACAATGCCCGAACTATGCAAGACAGCACCTGCAAAATCATCCGGCGCGTTCAGAAATATATCGGCGGCGCGAAATCCACCGATGGAAAATCCTAAAAGATAAATCCGGTTTTCAGTATTCTGCTGTAATGACGCAAGACGTTCGCTGAGCGGATCTGACGTATGTTTCGCCTGCGAAGAATTTTGCGGATACCATGTGAATGGTGTGTGATTTAGCGCTTCCACCTGTTGCCGCATATCTTCCGGTAACTCATGCATGGGAATATCAAATGTATAAGAGCCATTCGGTATGATAATTTCTGCATCCGGAATCTTATGGCTTAGTATGTCACCAGCATGGCGTATCAGATGAGCCGAAGAGCCGTTTCCATGCAGCATCACAACTTTAGCGCTCGCATTCGTATTACCCAGACTATAAGCGCTGCCCGTGGCATTTTTATTAAACTTTTCCAGCATATCCGGACAATATGCTATGGGAAACAAGTTTGCAAAGAAAAAGCATAAAACGCTTTATGAAACATAACTTACAAAATTTGCGGGTTGCCGTGTCCGCTATGATACCAGGCTGTATCACCAATTTTATAAGTGTCTTCGGTGACTTTTTCGACCTGAACATGCATGCAATCGCGCAACATAGGGACGCGGCCATTATTTTCCGGCCATTCGATATATAATTTAAAGTTATTTGCGGTCGATTCTCTTCGCAGATCCTCTAACGCACCAACAGGATTATCAACCTTTACGGTGCTGCCCTTTACGGCCGTAACCGGGAAAGTAAGACCAGCATATTTCGAGAATATATCTTTAAAGTTTGCCACGTTATACGTCTTTCTTAGTTGGATAAGACACGGCTTATAAACCAGTTACAACAAATATGTCAATATAGAAATTTTTGACGCCCAATTTCGGAACATTAAATTAAAGAGAGAAATCAAAACTTTTATACTTATCCCAATTAATTTCGGGCAAACCAGTTTCGGGATTAATCACTTCTTCCCGTTAGCATAAGCCTGCGTACCACGGGTAAAAACCGTATCACCATCGGCAATATCATCGGGCGCGTATTCTGTGTTATCGGCTTTTATGTCTTCATACAGTTTTGAAAAATCAGCATAAGTTTCTTTAAACAATTGATCAAAACTATCAATCACAAAATAGGTTTGCTGGAAGTCATCAACGCGGTAATTCGTTTGCATGACGCGTTTTAAATCCAGCGCAACGCGGTTAGGCGAGTCACTTTCCACCGCAAATTTTGTTTCGCCAGGTGAGGATAGAATGCCGGCGCCGTAAATGCGCATGCCGTCTTCTTGTTGGATCAGGCCGAATTCCACTGTGTACCAATACAGCCGCGCCAGATTGGTGATCGTACCGTGCTGGTGCGCCTTCAGGCCACCTTTACCGTAGGCTTCCATGTAATCAGCGAAAATGGGATTGGCCAATAACGGAACATGTCCGAAAAAGTCATGGAACACGTCCGGTTCTTCGATGTAATCCATTTGTTCGGGTTTGCGGATAAAATTACCGGCAGGGAATTTGCGCTCGGCAAGCAATTGAAAAAACGGCAAATCGGGAATAAGCCCATCAACAGCAACCACTTCCCAGCCGGTTTTGGCCTTTAACAATTTACTGGCCTCGGCAAAATTCGGGATTTGCGTCTGATCCATCTCCAGCGCGGCAATTCCATCCAGATATTCCTGACAGGCGCGCCCCTTTACAATCTCGCTCTGGCGTTCGAACAGGGCTTTCCAGACATCATGATCTTCGGATGTATAATTTTCCCAGCCCTGATCCGCAATATATTTCGGCCAATCCTCTGGCCGGCCATGACCGGTTGGGTTACCACTATCCTGTACAATATCAGCCTTCATTTTGTGCTCCCTGTTTTATTTCTTATTATACTATAAAAATGCTGCGCCGGGCCCGTGAATAATTTCTATCCCATTTGGCGCATTCGGATGACTTTCCGGCGATGCCTTTTGGAAAGATTCAAGGCGCATACAATTTTTCTCAATGGCGCAAATTTTCGGGTATGCGGATAAATCAGCCTTAAATCTGCGCGCATTATATAGCTGCGGAATTAAATGCACATCAGCCAGCGTCGGTGAATCACCCAACGTAAAGTCACCCGTCAAATTAGAGGCACCAAGCAGCGATTCATACGCCGCAAACCCTTCATGAATCCAGTGCATATACCACGCCTGCAGCCCTTGTTCATCTGCGCCCAGTATTTTACCAACATAACCCTTCCAGACCTTTAAATTGTTCAGCGGATGTATATCGGTTGCAATAATCATGGCCATTTGCCGCACATAAGCCCGTGCCTGATGATCGGCCGGCATAAGCGGGTTAGCGGGATATTCTTCTTCCAGATATTCCAATATCGCCGGAGACTGCGTGAGCTTGAAATCGCCATCGATCAGGGTCGGAACGCCGGCGCTTGGGTTCAGTGCCTTGTAATCGTCCATACGTTGTTGCCCCTGAACCAGATCAACATGCCGAATCTCAAAATCCAGCCGTTTGTGATGCAAGGCAATACGCACGCGGTAGGAAGAAGACGACCTGAAATAATCATGCAAAATTAACATGATTTAACCATTCGCAACTTTTTGACCATTCGATCCGGAAACCGAAGCATAGGGCACAATTTTCTGTTCAATTGCGCCGAAAATAGATTGGCCGTTTTCATCCAGCATTTCAATCCGTACTTTATCGCCATATTTCATAAACGGGGTTTTAAAATCCCCCGATTCGATTTTTTCAATCATGCGAATTTCCGCAAGGCATGAAATGCCCGAATCCGGATCATAATTCGAAATCGTGCCGGACCCGACAATCGCACCGGCGCATAGCGGGCGCGTTTTTGCGGCATGGGCAATCAGTTGGCCGAAATGAAACTGCATATCCATTCCTGCATTCGGATGCCCCATTTCCACATCATTCAAATGCGAAATTAAAGGTAAATGCAATTTGCCCTCTTTCCACGCATCGCCCAGCGAATCAGGCGTCACCGCAACGGGCGTAAAAGCACTAGGCGGTTTGGATTGCAAAAACCCGAAGCCCTTACCCAGTTCCTGCGGGATTAAACCGCGCAAGGATACGTCATTCATCAACATCACCAATTTGATATGCGATAGCGCCTCTTCCGGCGACACACCCATCGGCACGTCATCCACTATCACGGCCACTTCGGCTTCGAAATCAATGCCGAAATCTTCCGATGGCACAGGTACATCATCGCGGGGTGATAAAATCGTATCCGATACCGCCTGATACATCAGCGGGTCATGTTTAAATTCCGGCGGCATTTCCGCGCCGCGGGCTTTACGCACCAGTTCGACATGGTTAAGATACGCGCTCCCATCCACAATCTGATAGGCGCGCGGCAATGGTGAGGCCATTTTTTCATCTTCAAAGCCCTTGGCATTGGGGATTTCGCCCGCTTCCAGCTTGGCGGCAATATCACGCAATTTCGGTTCAACCGCCGCCCAGTTATCCAGCGCCGCCTGCATCGTCGGGGCGATATGCGGTACAGGCACATAACATTCGAGGTCTTCGCGCACAACAACCAGTTGGCCATCTCTACCGTCTTTGATTGATCCTAATTTCATAGTGTCTCTCTCCTTATATATGCGTCATTGCGAGGAGGCGAAGCCGACGCGGCAATCCATATAGATTGCCTCGCGCAGCCTGTCCCCACGAAGGCGGGGGCTCGCAATAACAGTAAAAATCATCCGGCGGCCTTATCATCCAAAACGCCGCGGCGAACCTGGTCAAGTTCGATAGATTCGAACAAAGCCTGGAAATTGCCTTCGCCAAAGCCTTCATTGCCTTTGCGCTGAATAATTTCGAAAAACACCGGACCCATGGCATCCTGCGTAAAAATCTGCAGCAAAATGCCCTGATCTTCTGTTGGGGCGCCATCCAGCAGAATTTTACGGTCTTTCAAGGCCGCCACCTCTTCACCATGGCCGGGAACGCGCTCATTCAACATTTCGTAATAGGTATCGGGGGTATCCTGCAATGGAATACCCGCCGCGGTCAATTGATCAACCGTGGCATAAATATCATCTGTACCCAGCGCAATATGTTGAATGCCCTCACCGTTAAACCGGTTCAGAAATTCCTCGATCTGGGATTTATCGTCACTGCTTTCGTTCAAGGGAATGCGAATTTTTCCGCATGGGCTGGTCATCGCCCGGGATTTAAGCCCGGTTAATTTGCCTTCAATATCAAAATAGCGTATCTCTTTGAAATTAAAAATATCCTCATAAAATTTCGCCCAGACATCCATGTTTCCGCGGTGCACATTATGGGTCAGATGGTCAATATAAGTCAGGCCGAATCCTTCAGGATTTCTTTGATCGGTACTAAAATCAAAAACCTGATCATAAAACGACGAATCATCAACGAAATACAGCAGGCTGCCGCCAATACCGCGAATGGCCAACAAACCGGAATGCGCAATGTCACTGGCGTCTGTAGCGCCGGTTTTCAAGGCTTCGGCATGGGCGAATTTGGCATTATCGACCACAAACCCCATCGCATTGGCGCCGCTACCGTGTTCTTTGGAAAAATCCGCGGCCTGTCCGCTTTTTTCAGCATTTAAAAGAAAGCTGATATTACCCTGCCTGTACAGGCGAATATCCAGATCTTTATGTGCGCCAACCTGTTGAAACCCCATATTGGCAAATAGTTTTTCCAATAATTCCACATTGCCGGTAAACTCTACAAATTCGAAACCATTTGTTTTTAGTGGGTTGTGATGTAAATCAGCCATTATGCCTCCCTGATCCTTTTCAATTTCATGCCATAAATCTAGAGTGTTGCAAGACACATAGCAAGAGCAGTTCCTCGCCGCGCTGCACAAAGGAAATAACTTGCATAAACCCCTGAATGCACTAGAAATTAACAAGAATAATACAGCAAGGCAAAACGTTATGACCATTAAGTTTTCATATCCGGATGTCTCTAACCATCCCGATTTTGACGGGCACGAAACCGTTTTAAAGGCCGAAGACCCCTCCATTGGTTTCAAGGCCTTTATCGCCGTGCATTCAACTGTGATGGGCCCTGCGCGGGGCGGTTGCCGTTATTGGCCGAACTATATCAACGAAAATGATGCCTTATCCGATGTGTTGCGGTTATCCCGCGGCATGACCTACAAAACCACCATGGCCGGTTTGCCTTATGGCGGCGGAAAAACCGTGATTATGGGCCCGAAAGGAACCACAAACCCCAGCCCGGAAATCATGCGCGCCTTGGGCCATATGTTAAATGAGCTAGACGGGATCTATGAAACAGGCGAAGATGTCGGCACGCGCACATCCGATTTTAAAATCGCGGGCGAGGTGACCCAGCATGTGCGCGTTCGCGCCGTTGAACGCGCCGGGCAGGTCGATCTTCCCGGCGGGCCGCCGCTTTATACCGCGCACGGCGTCTATTGCGGCATTCGCAGCGCGGCAAAAGAAAAATTCGGAACCGATGTCCTGCATGGGCTGCGGATCGGCGTAAAAGGGCTGGGCAATGTTGCCTGGCCGCTCTGTGAAATGCTGCACCGTGATGGCGCGACATTAACAGTGGCCGATATTGATGCCATCAAAGTCAAAGCCGCAGAAGAAAAATTCGGCGCCGCCCCGGCAAAGCCCGAAGATATCATCTTTGAAACCCTTGATATTTATACGCCCTGCGCGTTGGGCGGGGACATTAACGATAAAACAATCACCGGCATTCAGGCCGCCGTCATTGCGGGGGCCGCCAATAACCAGCTGGAACACCCGATGCATTCGCTCATGCTGCACAAAAAAGGCATTCTTTACGCACCCGATTACGTGATCAATGCAGGGGGCGTCATCAATGTTGTTATGATCGGTTTGAACCACGACGAAATGATGCAACATGTCCGCATTATCGGTAAAACACTGGATGAGGTCTTTGAAAGGTCACGCCTGAAAAATCAGGACACGGCGACAACAGCCGATGAAATTGTGCAAGAGCGCCTGACCGCAGCCAGCAATGCAAAACGCCTGGTTAACGGATCCTGATCTAGATCCAGCGCAAAAACCGGAACAATAAATATTCCACAAATAACAACCCGCCGCAGATGGCGCAAACAATTGTAAAGGCCATGTCATCATCAACGCCGGGCATCCCGCCAACATTGATTCCCAGCAACCCTGTAACAAATCCAAGCGGTAAAAACAGCGCCGCAATCAAAGACAGAACATACAGGTTTTTATTCATCCGGTCCGATAATATACTAGCGTGTTCATCCTTAATAACCTGCGATCGGTCACGCACACTATCCAAATCTTCAACATAACGTGTAATCTTATCCAGATTTTCCTGTAACTGGCGATTATGTCGATTATCCAGCCATGTCACATTCGACGCGCGCAGTTGCGCCACAGCCTCTTTTTGCGGTGAAATATAGCGGCGAAGAATGATCGTTTTATGGCGTATATCGTTAATAACGTGACGGTTATTTTTGTCCGGAGATTTAATCAGCGTTTCTTCAATCTCATCAATATCATCTTCCAATTTCAAAACAACGCCTTCCATATTATCAATCAGGCACGTTAACAACATGGCCAGAAAATCGGCACTGTTTTTTGGGCCATTGCCGCCTTGCAAACGTTCACGAATGGTCTGCACTGCGCGCAGTTTTCGTTTACGCGTGGAAATAATGCGGTGTTGATCAATCCATAAACGGATAGAAATCATATCTTCTTCTTCGGCGTTTTCATTTAAATTGACGCCGCGCAAAATCACGAGAAAACCCTCCGGGAATTCACTCACGCGGGGGCGCGTTTCGCTGGCCATCAGAGCGTCCAATATTATGGGGTCTAGATAGGCAGCCTCTTGTTCCAGCCATTGCCGCGTACCCGGATGGTCAGCGTCAAAATGCACCCACGCCAGAACATCTTCCTTGATCTTGCGGGCAATATCATCACCCCGCAGGGCAATGCCCTTTCCTTGACCATCTAATTCAAACGCATCGATTATATAATCTTGATTCATAGTGCTTATTATGCGCGTTTTTGCCGTAAATATATAGACCTAATCCTAATAATCCCAATGCCAAAGAACGCGCCCGCCCGCCTGCGCATCCTGCCCAACTTCAGTCTCGACATTGATGGTAGGTGTGACCTCAACCTGAATACTGGCCGCGCCCGAAGCCGCACCCGCCCCTTGTTCCAGCTCCATATACACCTTATCGGTCAAATATTTACCAACCCCGACAGAGGCATTGCCGGCATCATCATTATCCACACGAATATCATCAAGCCCCGTCACCGAACGCAAAGCGCCCAGCGGATCAAAACCGCCGCCGCCATTGCCGGAAAATCGCTCGAGAGTATTCTTAAGCTGCACAGCCTGAAACGGTGTAATCGTGTTCATATCGCGGCCAAACAAAACCCGTGACATGATCTCATCTTCCGGCAAGGATGGTACAGACGATAAAGCAATGCTCGGGTCCTGCAATGACCCCGATAATTGTACAGAGGCCGCAATATCCCCGACATCGCTGGTCGCAAGAATATCAAGATAAGGCGATGGCGGCACCCGCCCCTGAAAACGCAGCCCCGCCCGTTCCAATTCAAAACGGCGGCCAAATTCTTCATACCGCCCACGCTTTGACGTTAAATCGCCATGAACCCTTGGGTCACTTATTGTTCCTGTAATATCCAGATCACCGCTAAATTCGCCGTCAAGCCCCCAGCCACGGACAAAAACCTGATCATTTGCACGCACATCAATATCCAGCGCAAATGTATCCATATAAGAAGACGTCGCACCCGCGCTGTTTTCTTCCACCACATTCAATTGTGCAATAGAGGTTTGGAAACGTTCCGGTATGGCCACATCAAAACGGCCAAGAACAACATCCCCTGACAGCAAATACCCGTTCTGGCCGCGGCCCTGAAATCTTAAATCGCTGGAGGCGTAGCCATTGGCACGCTGACTATCGACCACATGAAAATTTTTCATTATCAATTCAATATCCGTACCGGCCTTATCAAAGAAATCATAACGGCCGGTCCCTTCCAACATACCGGCGTCGCCGTCATTGGCCTGCAAACGCGAAAGGCGTATATGATCCTTATTCAAATCTGCATCCAGATTGACATCATAAAACGCCGCGCCCAATCTTTCATGAAAATAGGTGCCGCCGCGCCATTGTAATGTGCCTGCAATATCCGGCGCGAAAAGGGGCCCTGATAAAGCCGCTTGCGCCTTTATATCCCCGGCTAACCGGTGCCCCGGCGGCAACAATAAAGCAGACAGGTGATCGGCCCGCGCATCCACATAAATTTCTCCGCCTGCCGCGCCCGCGGCACCAGACATATCAAATACAAAAGGATCGAATGACAGGTGCATCGGCATTTGGAAGGTACCGTCAAACCGATCAATACCGGTTCCATCAAAAGAAAAATCCATATGGGCCCTATCATCTTGATACCCGCCCGCGGCCTGCATGGTCATGCGCACATGCTTAATGGCCGAAAACGGCGCGGAATTTATATCCGCCTGAATGACCGGCATGGACGGCGCCCCCGTCATATGTATATCACCGTTCAAAATTATCTCCGCAAATTGCGCAGGAATATCGGCCGGTATGCTTGCAATTTTAAAATCAGAAAGCGCAGCATTTATATTCATTTTTTCTTTGGAAATTTCACCGGAAACACCCAAATGTGACTGCGCAAAAAGCAGATCAATATCAATATTTTTTGCTGCGGTTTTTTGCGCACGCACGCCTGAAAAATCCATGGACCCATTCAAATTAAATCCACGATATGCCACGCCTTTTATGATTGTCTTTAAATGATATTCATCATTTTCATTATCTTCAATATTGGCTTTGACACTGGATAAGCGAACATCCGGCGTTAAAAATATATCTTGCGCATCGGCGGAAAGCCTTCCGGGAAATACCATCTTCACATCGGGAAAATAGGCCGTAAAATTAACAGATTTTGCGCGCATATTACGGTACATTAATTGCTGCAGTTTTGCCTGTGCGCTCATTTCCTGTACACCGCTGGAATTTTTCAAATTCAGTTGTAAATTTCCGGACCCATCCAGGGCAAATCCGGCCAATTCACTGTAAGATTTTAAATCGGCTACATCGACATCAAAACGGCCATCCACCACATGATGATCAAGGCCCAAAACGGCCTGACCGGTTACCGCAATATCGGGTGCTTGGCCTGAAATACTATCAAACATGATTTGATCTTCGGCGCGGGTGATGTCTGCGGCGATCTCAATGGTGCGGCCTTGATACTGGCTTTCCACTTGCAAATGCCCGTTTTGAATGGCGGCCGGATCATCCATCCGCAATAAAAAATCAATATCACCCAAACCGCGCAGGCGCAGCAAATCCATCGCCAAACGCCCCTCCGCATTTAAGGCGGGTTGATCAATTGTGCCCCCTGCCCGGGCGGTGACATGCAACGAACCGTCATGTCCGCTTAGGGGTTTTAAATCATCAATGGCTGCATCAAAACGCAAATCCAGCAAACCATTTTTTTTCAAATCAATCTGCCCGGCCCCCGTCACGTCATAGGCCCCGCCTTTGATATAAAATTCTGACAGGCCCGCGATTAAGCTCTGCGCGTTTAAATCCGCACGCAGGCGTATATCATCCGGCAAAGGAAATTCCGGGCTTTGGCTGCCGACCGACAGGCGCATATCCAGACTGGCCACATCATCCTCCGCCTTAAGAGTGGCGTATAGATCAGGCGAAAGAACCAGCGGGCGCCCCATAACACCGGCGCCAATATCCAAACGCGCGATTGATACATCGTTCAACGAAAAACGGTTGAAATATAAATCAGGCATGGCGAACGGCATAAAGCCCTGCGCATTGGGGGCCGTCTTTTGTGATGCCGGCGATTCTGATTGTGGCAGTCGGTGTAAAATTACATGATCCGCAGTAACAGATAATTCTGCATGTCGGGTGGCCAACGGTAAAATTTTCGGTCGAAACGTAACCATATCCAGTTCAGCAACCACCCCGTTTTCATCCGCAACAGAAAGACCAGAGACCGATAGCCCTTGCGGAAAAGAGTAAGAAAAATGCGCAAAATCAATCTTAAAGCCCGATTGTTCCGTCATGGCATTTAATCTGGTCTGTACCCATTTCTGCCCCGAATCACCGCGCAACCATAAAACCCCGCCAGCAACGCCCAGATTGATTAAAATCATATACAAAAGCGCCGCAGCAACAACGCCGACACCCGCGTGTTTCCAATACTGCCTGCCCATAATTTTAGAACGTTTGATCATTTAAAATGCCTGCCCGATACTGATATAAAACTGATACGTCTGATCCAATTCATCCCGGCGGTTTAAAGGCACAGCCACATCAAAACGCAGCGGCCCAAAACCTGTAAAATAACGCACGCCAAGACCGGCCCCGACCGAGATATTGTCAAAATCAGGGGCCGCGCTTTCTGATACACTGCCCGCATCAATAAATGCGACCCCGCCAAGAGATGGTGTAAATTTACCGCGCAGCTCCACAGACCCCGTGGCCAAAGACCGTCCACCAGAAGGGTTGCCATTTACATCCAGCGGGCCCACTTCCTGGTAACCAAACCCGCGAACAGACCCCCCGCCCCCGGCGTAAAAACGTTCTGATGCCGGAATATTGGCCGTAGCGCTGCCGACAATACTGCCGATATTCCCGCGCAGCGCCAACGTCAAATCGGGTGTCTTTGCAAAATGAAAATAGCCCCGCGCCCCGGCATCGAGTTTTGTAAAGGGATCACTTTCACCCAGCGCATCGAAATACGGACGCACGCCACCGGTTACATATACGCCCTTTTTCGGGTTCAACGTATCATCGCGCGTGTCATATACCACTCCGCTCGGCACCGAAAACAAAGCATATGTTTTGGTATCGCGCACATCCTCAATTTCCGATAATGAAAATGTTAATCCCGTTGATCCGGAAAATTTGCGACTGAATATACGTGACAATTTCATCCCGGAATCAAACGCCAGCTCTTCATACGCATCCGTATCTTCAACGCGCAAAGCGGCATTCATACCCAAAGTCTGATCATCACGCAGAAAATAAGGCTTGGTAAAATCAAAAGTCAGATTTTGTTTAATCTGGTTTAATTCCAACGCCGTGGATAATGTTTCTGCCTGGCCCAGAAAATTGCGATGCTCCCAGCCCATTAAAATACCAAATCCGGTATCAGTAAAATAATTTGCGCCCAATTTCACACTGCGGTGGGCCCGTTCTTTCAAGTGCAATGTCACCGGAACCCGGCCGTTTTTATCAGGGCCATCCGGCAGGTGGCTTTCGGCACGTGAAAACAACCCCGTTTCCAGCAATCTGGTTTTTAAGCGTTCAATTTTTTCCTGTCGGAAGCAATCCCCCTCGCTCCAGGGAACCAGTTTTTGCAAATAGTCCCGTTCAACCTTTGGCGCCCCATCAAAAATAGCCGGGCCAAATTCTGCCTCCGGCCCGACATCCACTTTATAGTATAATTTGGCCGTATGATTGCCCCGGTCCAGAATAACCTGATGCTGAACCGACAGAGAAAAATAACATTTATCCTTTTGCAGGGTTTTATATAAAGCATTCTGGGCTTTTAGAACCTGCTCCGCCACCAAGGGCATACCATCATTTATCAGGCCTGCGTCCAATTTATCCGACAGGTTTGACGGTTCTATATTCACAGAAGAAATCGTATATTGCGGCCCTGCAGAAACCTGATAAACACCGCTTAGGATTTGGTCTTCATTGTCTTGGTAGCGCACGCGCGCGCCGTAATATCCCCTCGCCTTCAGCGCGGTTAATAAATCATCCGCGATGCTGTGCTCCCGGTAACTAACAGCTCTTGCAAATTCGGCAGCATCGTCGTCGTCTTCAATTTCGTTTTTCAGGCGATCACGCAAAATCGTATTGAGATAAATTTGCAAATCATCATGATCAGAAAGACCCGCAATGCTGTATTGGGCCCTTTGCCCGGCAAAGGGCAAACACCCCGCCAGGCAGAGCGTGGCAAGTAAAAAGCAGGCTTGTAAAAATTTATACTTCACATCCATTGGCATAGACTATACGCGCATCCATTCACAGCAAAATAGCTAACAAACGACATACCCTATATAAAGGTTCCCCAAAAAGCCACTTTAACAAGGCCTCAATCACGGCAAGATCAGGAATGCGCGATAATCATTTACATTGGTATAGGTCGGGCCGGTTCTAACCAGACAATCCAGCGCATCAAAAAAAGCATAAGAATCATTCATCGCCATATATTCATTGGCCTGCAGACCTTTATCACGCGCTTTTTTTAGAATATCAGGCGTTAATATTGCCCCGGCATGATCACCGATGCCATCTATCCCATCACTGTCACAGGCCAGACCATATACTTGAGCCGCCCCACCAAGCCCTTGGGCCGCCTGTAACATAAATTGTGAATTGGGCCCCCCTTGCCCCGGCGATTCATGCGTAATTTTTACGGTTGTTTCCCCGCCAGATAAAATGACGCAAGGGCGTGATATACCGGCCTTCCCTTCCAACACCCGGTGTATAAAATCCACATGACGCATGGCACAAAGATTTGTGTCGCCATCCATTTCGGCGCCCAGAATATAAGGCTCAATCGCATGATCGCGCCAGAACGCGGCCGCGGCATCCAGTGATTGTTTTGGCGTGGCGATTAGATGATAGTCATGACCGTCAAATATCGGATCATCAGGCCCGGCCGTTTCATTCTCATCATTCTTCAAAGCCGCCAAAATAGAGGGCGCAGGACTTATTTCATATTTACGCAGCACACCCAGCGCATCTGTCAGGGTGCTTGGGTCTGCCACAGTGGGGCCCGATGCAATTATGGACGGGTCATCACCCACCACATCGGAAATCGCCAGTGTTATCATCTTTGCGCCTGCACAAGCCTTGGCAAGACCGCCGCCCAGCGCCAGATTTAAATGCTTACGCACAATATTCATTTCAGTAATATCCGCACCGGAACGCAGCAACAGCCGGTTTAAATTCTGCAGCTCAGAAAAATCAACGCCATGCACAGGCGCGCTTAACAAGGATGATCCGCCGCCCGATACCAGGGCCACCACAACATCATCAGGCCCGGCCGTCCGTAACAAAGCAAAAATTTCCTGCACCCCGTTTTGCCCGGCCCTGTCCGGCAGGGGGTGGGCGGCCTCAATCACCCTGATGCGTTTTGGCATGACCGGCGCCCCAAAACCATAACGCGTGATCACGGCGCCTTCCAATTGTCCGTCATAATATGTCTCAAAGGCTCCTGCCATTGCGGCCGCGGCCTTGCCAGCACCGACGACAATCAGCCGTCCTGCCTTGGGGACATCGGGAATATAAGGTTTGATACAATTACCCGGTAAAGCCCTGGCCGCAAAAACATCAAAGCTATCCCGCAACAGCTTTAAAGCATCATCCTGTTTCACCGCAACGGCCCCTTTCCCATGATTGTGATCCTTCACTACTGCCAATATGAATTCCTTTATACTATTTGACCAAAATCAAACAAAATCCATCAAATAGCAATCATAATGAGGCCATGACATGTGATCTGCGTGAAAAAATTTTACAATATAACGGACGGGTGCCCAGATACACTAGCTATCCGGCCGCGCCGCATTTTCAAATCGATGAAAACCGGACCGGAGGGCACTGGGTAAAAACCATGCCAGAAGGCACCGATTTATCCCTGTATATTCACATCCCGTTCTGTCAGAAAATGTGCTGGTATTGCGGGTGTCATACCAAAATCACCCGCCGTTATGCCCCGATTGAAGACTACGTCCATCTTGTCGTTCGGGAAATTGATTTACTGGCCGCGGCTTTGCCCGGTGACCATCGCATCAAACAAATACATTTTGGCGGCGGGTCTCCCGGCCTTGTGCGGGCAACCGATTTTGCATTGATCATGGACAGGATCCGAAGCCATTTCAGTGTGGCCGATTCGGCCGAAATTGCCATTGAAATCGACCCCAGAAATATCAGCGAAGGCCGCGTGGCAACCTATGCCAAACACGGCGTTAACCGTATATCCCTGGGCGTTCAGGATTTTAATAACAAGACCCTGAAAGCCGTAAACAGGGAACAACCTTTTCACCTGACCTATGAAGGGCTCAAGCTCATCCGCGGCTATGGTATCAAACGTATCAATATGGATGTGCTATACGGCCTGCCTCACCAAAACGTTGAAACAGTTCTGGCTACGTTGGAAAAAGTGCTTTTACTAAACCCTGATCGTGTGGCCTTTTTTGGGTATGCCCATGTGCCCTGGATGAAAAAACATATGCGCATGATTGATGAAGGCACTTTGCCGAAAGAGGACTTACGGTTTGATATTTTCCATGCCGGGACCGCCTTTTTAAACAAGGCCGGGTACAAAACCATTGGCATCGATCATTTTGCCAAGGGTGATGACCCGTTATACCAAAGCCTGCAAAATGGAACGCTGCGTCGTAATTTCCAGGGATATACCACCGACCAGACGCCCGCCTTAATTGGTATCGGGGCCTCGGCCATCGGGCAGACGAAAAACGGTTTTATACAAAATCACCCCGATTTACCGCTTTACAAACAGGCCATTCTGGCAGAAGATCTGCCGATTAAGAAAATATGCCCCATCGGCAGAGACGATGAAATCCGGGCCCGTATCATTGAAAATTTAATGTGCTATTTCACCGTTAACCTGAATGAAATATGCCACAATTTTGGCCTTGACCTATCTGATTTTTCCCGGGAATTGGATGCATTGAAACCGTATCAGACATTGGGCTTTGTAACGTGCGATAGCAACGTCATCACCATCCATCCAGATGCCATTTTGATGGTCAGAACAATATGCAGCATTTTTGATCGTTATTTCCAACCGCAAAATAATGCGGATGCACCGCGCCACGCACGCGCAATATAACGCGCAAAAACCATTGCAAGAAAAATTTTACGGATCAACGACCCGGCCTTGCCAATCAAAAATCAATCCGGTGTCCGCCACGCTGGCCCGGTCAATCACGCGCAAAAGATACTGGGCCGCATCTTGCGCATCGAACAATTTTTCATCAGGCACATTATTCTGAAACGGTTCAGATAGCGATGTATTTACCGTTCCGGGATGAAGGCCAATAACGATGGCGTTCTTCCATTTTCGTGACATTTCTATGGATGATGTTTTGATCATCATATTGAGGGCCGCCTTTGACGCCCGGTAAGAATACCACCCGCCCAGACGGTTATCAGATATACTGCCCACTCTGGCGCTTAATGCGGCAACAACGCTTTTGCCATCACGCGGCAATTTCGGCAAAAAATGTTTAAAAATCAAGGCCGGGCCGAAACAATTGATTTTAAAATTGGCTTCCATATTTTTCAAATTAATGTCTTTCAATGATTTTTCCGGCCTGATATCTGCATCATGTAAAAATCCACTGGCAATAATAATAAGCCGGACTTTATCGGTTATGTCCTGTGCCGCTTGCTCTATGCTGTCTTCACTCTCCAGATCAATGGCTCTGACCACCACCTTTTCATGCTGTATCTTGAGCCCCGCTCTGGCAAAACAGTGAATTCGCGCCACCCCCGGAACAGCGCATAATTGCGCAACCATGGCCTGCCCTATGCCGCCGCTGGCGCCAATCACCACGGCCTCAAACCCATCAGGGAAATCAGACAACATCATCACACGACCCGTTTTATCAGACTGAAATACAGCCAATTCGGCAGTAAGCGCACAAATTTCATGATATAGGTAAAGCCCTTTGGAAAATGAATCTCAAAGGCCCTGGATTGCAAACCCCTGGCAATGGCGCGCGCGGCCTCCTCAGGTTCAATGATCATCGGCATTTTAAAATCATTTTTATCGGTCAGCGGCGTCCGGACAAAACCCGGGCAAATCACTTTAACATCAATATTCTTGCGCCCCAGATCAATATGCAGGCTCTCGGCCAGATTGATTATGGCCGCCTTGGTCGCGCAATAGGGCTGGCCGGTCGGCAGGCCCCGATATCCGGCAACAGACCCGCATAGCACAATTTGCCCCTTACCGCGTTTTTCAAAATACGGCTGAACCGCGTGCACGGTATTAAAAGCCCCTCCCAAATTTACATCCAGCATTTTATGAATCATCTCTATATCCTTGGTTTTACCATCATGCGGGCTATAGAGGGCGGCCAGAAAAATCACACTATCAAGATCATGACCAGCGGCCACCAAGTCATCGGCCACTTTTTTGGCGCTGGCCGCATCCGCAATATCCAGTGCGCGCACGCTATGGCCACCGCCCATGGTGCGGTTCAAAACCTTAAGCTCCTCCTCTCGCCGGGCCGACAAAATCAACCGCGCCCCGCGATACGACAATTCACGAGCCAAGGCCGCGCCAATACCACTGCTGGCACCAATAATCCAAATCGTTTTATCCTGAAAATCATTCATACCGATCAAATTAGCACAAAATACCGGCCGGGCAATGGCGTCACATTTATGTATAAATCATTTGACAAAATACAATGCCATAATTAATGTCCTTGAAATTAATAACATAATTACAAAACACGTAAAGCAGGGACCATAATGAAGGATCAACGTAAATCTACGTTGCGCAAAGCGTTTGATGCCGTCACAGCGCCAGCGCGATATGTCCGCGATAAAATCCGGGAACATATTGGATATGACGTTGCCATGAAGGGCTGGGAAAATGACAAGCCCATGGATTACCCTAAATTACAGTCCATCAAGGACGTCTTTTCAAAACATGCCAAGCGCCTGCCTTTCATGATAATCATGCCGTCCGAGGCCGTAGAATTCGCCAAAGACTTAAGCAAAGCAATCGCCCCCGATAAAAACAGCCCGCTTCTGCCGCGATTTAAAAATGATGCGTTCGAACAAGATCTCGCCCGTTTTAAACCGGACCCCAAACGCAAAGAAAGACTGCAGGCCTCCACATCACTGGACACATCCAGAAGTTTCACCGGCGCTTCATTTAAACTGCTGTCGGCATATTGGGCCAAGGCGGGTATCAAAGAAGTATCCATCGGGACGGCATTGGCGGCGCTTACGCTTTACTGCACTTACGAAAGCGTTGAGGTATTGAAAGAATTCAGTTACTGGGGCCGCGATTTTAACAATTTCTACGTCAATGCCGGGGGCATTTCTGACAGTGTAAAAACAGCTCTGGTTGATACGTTGAAAAACGGATACGGGCTGGATAGCTATGCTTCGGTTGTTGATTTAATCCAAAGCTCATTAAGCGGCGCTGAATTTAATAAAGAAGCCATGGACCTGACCTCGGCGCTGGCCGATGTGCGCATTCGCCCCGAAATTCTTCAGGATGTGCTTTCGCAAACCGAACAACATTTTGGCGACCTGTCATTGTCGCATTTTGCCGATGGTCAAAATCAGGATGTTCTGCAATCCATTTTGGATAATGCCAACCTGTCCGGCGACCAGCAACAAGAGATCATCCAATCGGTTCAAAACGGTATCGATATACAAAATGCCACCGCGCAGATGATTGCCAAAATGCAAGAGGAATTCAGTAATCTGGATCTCAGCAATCCGCCAACACCCGAACAATTAGAGGCCATTAAAACCAATATGGATATGTTACTGGCCGGTGATGTTCTGAATACGGGTAACGTGCAACAAGGCACAGGCTATCTATTCAAAAAGGCGCCGCTCGAATTTTGTAACATGCTGGGTAAATTCCTGATGTATGCACTGCCTGCGTCCTATACCGCGCAGCATTTGGCCCTGCGCTGGCAAACCTGGATGACCGGTAAAGTCACCAATGAATGGATGAAATACAAAGCGGCCTATAAGCTGAAATTTGAACATTCCAGCGTCGATAACCCCGACCAGCGTGTAACTGAAAACCTGGAAGACATTACAGATTTTGCCATTAACATCACAACAGACGGGATGCAAACCGGCCTGACACTGGCCGCATTTTTACCTATTTTAAGTGCCATGGGCAGCTTTAACCCGGCCTTCCTGGGCGGGCCTGATATTCAGATTGATAATTTCCTCACCTGGTCTGCATTGGGGTATGCGGCATTTGGAACCGGGATCATTACGGCCATTTCCTACAGCCTGCCCAAACTGGGACGGCAATTGCAAAAAACGCGCGGTGACCACCGTGCCACAATGTTGTCAGTACATTCACAGCCCGAACAAATTTCACTTTCAGCCGGTGAAGCCCGTGAGAAAGAAATCCTGAAAGACCAGTTCCGCAAGGTTGTCGATGTTGATACCAAATTTATTACCAAACGCATGCAATTAATGACGGCCAATTCGGTCTTTGCCAATGTCGGCAGTTACGTGCCATTGGTTTTGGCCGCGCCGCAATATTTCGCGGGCATTATTACCTATGGTGATGTCACGCAGGCCGCTGGTATTTTCCGCCGCGTTGAAAGCGCGTTTGAATTTTTGAAAAACAACATTCCCGCCGCCGCCAGCTTTAAAGCCGATGTTGACCGTATGGCACAGTTAATTGACGGTATGGAACTCGCGAAATATGAGACGCTGGAAAAAGAATATTACAAGCGCCGCCAAAACCCACAAGACGCCCCCGGTCAAACGGCACAGCAACCCGCCGGGCCGGAGCTATAAAGAAAAAGCGGATATCATCATGACAAAACATAACGCGACCCCATCCGACGACTTTAACGCCGCAGCCGAAAACGGCGCGCCCGAATTGATTTTTGTTGACCTGCTTGAAGGCAATGAAAGCAAAATCACCTTTAAGGATGTCAATATAAAAACCCCGCTGGAAAACACGACCCTGATCAAGGATATCAACTTTACCATTCAAAACGGACAACGCATTGGTTTAACCGGGCCCAATGGCGCCGGTAAATCAACCATTTTCAGGGTTATGGCCGAATTAAACTCTGCCGGGTCGGGCAATGTTGAAATAACCATGCCTGCCGATAAGAAAATATTTATTGCCTCGCAGGAAATCCGTAAAACACCGACAACCCTGCCTGGCCTGCTGGCCTATCCCAACCGCCCCGAAACCTATACGCATGAACAATATGAACAATGCCTGGATGATGCGGGGCTGGAGGACATAAAGGTACATCTGCCCTGGAATTTGGCACGGCCTGAAACTTTGGTCACGTTCTTCCAGAAAATGCTGGATCAGCAATTGTCCAAACAAGCAGGAAAAATGAGCGCCCATAGCGCAGAAGCCATGGCCAATGCCATCGAAAAAACCATCAGAAAGAAATTATATTTAACGGAGTTAATCGAAGATCATTTCACGGCCGAAGATCAGGAAGACCTGGCATTGCAAATGCGGGCCTATGCGATGGATATGTTGAAATGCCCGGCCGATGAACACGGGAAAAGCCCGGTCTTCCCGGGATATAAAGGGCGTCAAGCCGCCAAAAATATGATCGCCAACACCAATAATGCCATTGAAAACTGGATGCTACAGGGCCACAAAATGCGCCTGTCCGGCGGCCAGCAACAAAAATTGATTTTTGCCCGTATGTTTTTACAATGCGAGGAGGTTGGCCTGTTCCTTCTGGACGAAGTAACAGCCGCGCTGAAGGAAGAAACAGCGCACGAACTATACGGTAAATTATTTGAAAAAGCCGAAGGCGTAACCGCAATCAGCGTCATCCATAATGATAACTTGCTGCGTCATCACACCCATCATCTGGAACTGCACGAAGATAAACGCCTGACCTTAACAGACCTTCAGACAGATAAGCCACAAAGCCCGTCACCAAGCCTTTGAAATAAAATGTAAATTTCAAAGATAAAAAATATTTTGCAGCGACATAAAATAAAGTTTGCAAAATATTGAATTTTGCCCCAATGATAAAGATACGCACGTGCCTATGGCCCCCCGTATTGGTTTGGTTATGCAACGACGAATTTCTTGTATTTAACTTGGAGCTTGCTCCTATAACACGAGGTTTATTGTTGATGACCAACGACCTTCTCTTTGAGGGGCAAAGCGCCCCTGCTTATTCCCGTACTCTGGCCAATGATAACGCATTATCATCAAACACCGATTATGACATCAGCGACGAATATATTCGTTCGCTTGGCCCGGCGATCCCGGTTCCGATTCTAAATCCGGGCCGCCTGGAAAAACGTGCCCGCGAATTTACGGCCGCCTTTACCGGGCAGGCCCTGTATGCGGTTAAATGCAACCCGGACCCCATCTTTTTACAAGCCATGTATGAGGGCGGCGTACGGCGTTTTGACGTGGCCTCGATTGGTGAAGTCCGCTTGATCAAAAATATGTTTCCCGATGCAAAAATCTATTTTATGCATCCGATCAAAGCCCCGGAAGCCATTCGTGAAGCCTATTATGAACACGGCGTTCGCGCTTTTGTTCTGGATTACGCAGGTGAGCTGGATAAAATTCTGTTTGAGACCAATGCAGCCCCGGATCTTGAATTATTCGTACGGATGGCCGTACCCAAAAACAAGCCCGGCGGGGGCGTAGCGACCGATTTCTCTCGCAAATTCGGCGCCAAACCCGATCTGGCCTCAGAACTCTTATTGCTGTGCCGTCCGTATTGTACAAAACTGGGCCTGAGCTTTCATGTCGGCACACAATGCCCCGATCCGCAAATCTATGCGAAGGCACTAAAATGGGCCGCCAAAGTCATTGAAAACAGCTCCGTAAAGGTAGAAGCCCTTGATATAGGCGGTGGTTTTCCGGCAGATCTTGGCGGTGTGGAAAAAATCCCCCCCATCACGACCTTTACCAAAACCATCGCGCAGGCCGTTAAAAAACAAAAATTAGAGACCCTGGAATTGCTGTGTGAAATTGGCCGCGGGCTTGTGGCGTGCGCAGGATCACTGGTGGTGCGCGTCGAAGGGCGTAAAGATGATTTGCTGTATTTAAATGACGGCACCTATGGTGGCCTGTTCGAGGCAGGCGGCGCCATTGGCCTGCCTTATCCGGCGCATTTAATTCGCAAAACTGACCGTGATTTCGAAGGCACCATCCAGCCATTCCGCTTCGCGGGGCCAACATGTGATTCGGTCGATATGATGAACGGGCCGTTTATGTTGCCATCCGATGTTCAGGTCGGTGACTGGATTCGCATTGAACAGCTAGGCGCCTATAGCGAGGTATCCCGCACCGATTTTAATGGATTCGGGACCGTACAGAAAATCATTGTTCAGAATGAATTATCTGGTGAAAAGGCCGTTCAAGCCCTTCAGATTTAATACATAAACCAAAGAAAAAAGGCGGGTATCATGAATGCACTGGCTGTTTTTGTCATCGTCTATATGACCATTTCAATTAGCATTGGTATTTATGCCGCTATGCGGGTACGCAGCTCAACAGATTATATTCTGGCCGGACGGTCCCTGCCGATCTATGTCACCATTGCAACAGTTTTCGCCACGTGGTTTGGATCCGAGGCCGTATTGGGCATGCCTGCCACCTTTATCGAAGACGGGTTGGGCGGCATTGTTGCCGACCCGTTCGGGGCCGGTCTGTGCCTGATTTTCGTGGGCCTGTTCTTTGCCGCCCGTCTTTACCGTATGAAATTACTAACCATCGGGGATTTTTATCGCCAACGATACGGCCGGTCTGTTGAAACACTGGTTTCTATTGCCATTTGCATCAGCTATCTGGGCTGGGTTTCGGCACAAATTGTTGCCCTTGGCCTGACCATTAGTTTGATTTCCGGGGATATGATTTCTTTCGAATGGGGTATGGCAATTGGTCTGGGCGTTGTCGTATTTTATACCATTTTCGGGGGAATGTGGTCGATCGCAATTATGGACTTTATACAAATGATGGCCATTCTTGCCGGTTTATTAATTGTGGCCTATTTGATTGCCGGGCGTCTGGATAGTGGCGTTATGACCGTAATTGATCACGCCGCGGCGCATAATAAATTTGATTTCTGGCCAGATATGAACGCCGCCGCAATACTGGGATTTATCGGGGCGTTTATTACGCTGGCGCTGGGGTCCATCCCACAACAAGACGTATTTCAGCGCGTAATGTCTGCCAAAGACGAAAAAACCGCCATACGCGGAACGGTGATTGGCGGATGCTTTTATATTCTGTTTTGTTTTGTTCCTATTTTCATTGCCTATGGCGCCATCATGTTAGAACCGGCATTGGCGGACACCCATATGGGCGAAGATGGTGACCCGCAACGCATCCTGCCTGAATTTATTTTGGCCCATGTTCCAATTGCCGTGCAGGTTATGTTCTTTGGCGCCCTGCTATCGGCCATTATGTCCACGGCATCGGGAACATTGCTGGCTCCCTCTGCTATTCTGGCTGAAAATATATTCAAAGAGGCGTTCAAGTTAAATGACAAACAATTACTTATCACTTTACGCGGCTGTGTTCTGGGGTTTGGATTGCTGATCTATGGTTATGCTTACCTCAGCTCTTCAGCCGGTCACAGTATCTTTGAAATGGTCGAGAATGCTTATCTGGTCACATTATGCGGGGCCTTTGTGCCGCTGGCTTTTGGCGTGTATTGGTCCAAAGCAACCAACGCGGGCGCGTTGATTTCAATTGCACTGGGCGTGACAAGCTGGGCCGTATTGGAGGGGCTTAATCTGCAAATGGCCGCGCATGATCAGGAAATGATGGTTCCGCCGCAACTGGCCGGCCTGGGCATGGCGATTATCGGCATGATTGGCGGCAGCCTGATTCCGCAGATCAATACAAAAAAGGCCGCGGTCTGAACTACGCCGCAATAGCCCCGGCATAAGAAGAGATATAGGTGTAGAACCCGGCGCCTTTCACCGCGATGATAACATCCGGCGATCAATCATGGCGCGGCAAGCCGGTCCTGTAACAGATCCAGATAAAAAAGGCCGCTGCTTTGCCCGTCCAGTTGCTGTAAGCCCTCTCTGGCCAACGCAATAACCGAAGGCGCAAAATCACGTATTGTCTGCTGTGATTGTGGAACGGGCGCATCAAGCCCCTTAACCGTGACGGTTTCACGAAAAGCAATATGATCAGATACAGTCCACCCCTGAATTAAATCACCGGCCTGTGCCAATATATCCGGCGCATAAACCAACCCAACCCAAAACGCCGCAAGCGCGTATAATAAAGGCGCAGATACACTATCCGGGCCGCGCAATTCCAGATATTTTTTTAAACGCACCTCAGGGAAAGCCGTTCCCAAGTGCACCTCCCAATCCTCCAGACTGGCCTGATGGAATTTATTTTCAGGCAACGTTCCGTTTAAAAAACGACGAAAAGATTGCCCGGCCATATTGATCATTTTACCATCCCGGTAAATCAGGAACATGGGGACATCCAGCATATAATCAACATACCGCTCAAATCCCATGTCAGAATCAAAAACAAAGGGCAAAATACCGCAACGATCAGGGTCGGTGTCGCTCCAGATATGGGCGCGGTAGCTGACATACCCGCTATCACGGCCATCAACTATGCGGGAATTGGCAAACAACGCAATCATAATCGGTTGTAAGGCAATCATGATGCGCATTTTTTGCACCATATCGGCCTCGCTTTCAAAATCCAGATTAATCTGTGCGCCGCTGGTGCGGGTCATCATATCAACACCCAGGCCGCCGCGTGTGGGCAGATACTCACGCATAATTTGATAGCGTTCCTTGGGCATCCAGTGCATATCATCACGCCCCCATGTGGGGTGAACGCCCAGCTGTAAATAATCAACGCCCAATTCCTGCCCGGCGGATCTTAATTCTTCGGTATAGGCCATATGTTCGCCGGCCATCTCGGCAATGGTTGCATGCGGTGAACCGGAAAGTTCAATCTGTCCGGCCGGTTCCAGCGTCACAGACTGCCCGCCTTTTTTCAGGGCAATAACCCGGCCATGTTCATAAACAGGGGCCCAGCCAAACCGGGCAGACAATGTTTCCAGCAGTTGCTTGATACCCGGGCTTCCGTCATACGCCAAGGGCTTACCGGTACGCAGATCAAAAACAAATTGTTCATGTTCAAGGCCGATACGATAGTGTTCACGCGGTTTCACACCACTGGCCATATACTCAACAAGATCCTGTTTTTTTAACAAAGAAAAATCCCTTCCGCATAGACAATAATACATGTCAGACTATGTCATACTTAATATATGTTGTTACCAATAAATAGGAATGAATAAGATCATGAAAATTGCCTATGTGATGGACCCGCCCGGTGCAATCAAGCCGTATAAAGACTCCAGTATCGCCTTAATGCAGGCCGCAAACGCAAAGGGGCATGAGAATTTTTATCTGATGCAGGATGGTCTTTATATCAAAAACAACATGGCTGGCGGTCTGTGCGCACCGGTGCATAAAGCCGATGAAACCGCCTTTGAATATGGCGAATGGCAAGACAGGCCGCTTGGGGATTTTGATGTGATCTTCATGCGCAAAGATCCGCCCGTTGATAAGGCTTTTATACAAACCACATACATATTGGATCAAGCCATGCGCGATGGCGCAGGCGTTATAAATTCACCCGCCGCGCTTCGGCATTACAATGAAAAAATATACGCTAGCCTGTTTCCCGATCTCATTCCCCAAACCCTAATCAGCGCCAATGCAGATCAAATTTATGCTTTTATTCAATCGCTGGAACGGGCAGTGTTAAAACCCGTGGACATGATGGGCGGATACGGCGTTTTCGTTACCGATAAACAGGATCACAATCTGGATGTCATCATAGAAATGCTGACTGGCGGCGGGCGCACCCATATTATTGTGCAGAACTTTTTACCGGAAATTCAAAACGGTGATCGCCGTTTAATTATGATTAACGGGGCCATTGCCGACCACGCCCTGGTACGATACCCCAAAGACGGAAGCCTGCGCGGCAACATGGCCGCCGGCGGCACCTATAAGGTCGAACCCATTAATGATCGCGACCGCCACATTGCCGGCATCGTGGGCCCAAGACTGGTTCAGGACGGCATCATACTGGCCGGTCTGGACGTCATCGGCGGGCATCTGATCGAAATAAACCACACCAGCCCCACAGGTTTACGTGAAATTCACAATCTGGCGGGTGAAGATGTGAGCGGAAAAATCATAGAATCTGCCGCGCTATATACAGCCAGAAAATAGCCAAATTATTGCGAAACCGCGCTTTCGCTGAGTTCAGGGGAAATCATCGCCAGACTAGCCGCCAGCGCAAATTGACTGACAACCTCATCATGTTGCGCGTTGGCAAGGGCGATCCTGGCCTCAATCAATTCGGCATCGGCATCCAGAATATCCAAAATGGTACGCTGTCCCAATCGGGCCTCTTCGCGCACACCATTTAACGCGAGCACGGCCGATTCAATTTCCATTTGGCGGCTATTCGTGACCCGGCGCGCCGCCAGATAGGAATGCCAGTTACTGGTTGTTTCCTGCCGAATACGGTTTTTTATTTCCTGAATTTCATACCATTGGCGTTTGGCGCTGCGCCTTGCCTCACGCATGCGTGAGCGCGTTGCTCCCCCTTGATAAAGGGCCAGCGTTGCCCGCAAACCTATTGTCTGGGTTTCGCTTTGTTCGGTAATGCCGGGTTGCGGATCATATTGTTTGTTGTAATTTGCGAAGGCAGAAATTTGCGGGAACAACTCTCTTAAAACGGCATCGACATTATGCTCAGCCGCTTTTTGTTGATAGTCCGCAATCCATATTTCGGGATTTTGTCTTTCAGCCATTTGAATAATGGTTTCCAGCTGATCCGGAAATTGCACATTATAAACGGGGCGAAATAGACCCTCAGGGCGCATCTGCGCCACCTCGAAGAATCGAGCCTCACTACTTTCTAAATCGGCGGAGGCCTCAATCAACGCTCCTTGCGCCCGTTGATACCGGACCTTAGCCTGATGAATGCCGGTTATAGTAGATTCCCCCAATGCGTAGCGTTCCTGCGCGGCATCCAGTTCTTTGGCCAAAATATCGACATTGTCCTGACGTAATCTCCAGATTTCGGCATCACGGTATAAATCGGCATAAGCAACCGCGGCCTGCAAATAGATCTCCTGCATTCTTTGGGTTAACAGGGCCTCACCAGCGCGTATAAGGGCGCGGGCGCGGGCCGTTTCGGCAAATGTTCGTCCCCCTCTTATAATCGGCTGGTTTACATTCACCGACAAATTTTTGGTGGTGGCCCCGTCTCCAGTACTAAAGTTACTATTCTCAATTGTCGTCGCGAAGATACTGGCCTCTGCATCCAAACTCGGTAACCACCCCGCCCGGGCCTGCGGATAAAGTTCTCTGGTCTCGCTGAGCTCTTCCTGCGCGGCTTTTAAAGATGGATTACGATCATGGACATGGGCGAAAATCTGCGCCAATTTCGGATAGGCCGCGTTATCCTGCGCGTGGGCATATTCGTGTAAAGACAGAAAAAAAATTACCGCAAAAAAAGCGAAAAAAATATGGCGCATCTGATCCCCCGCATCCTGATACAAAATTATAAAAAATGTACTCTACGGGCTGTTTCTATATTTGCAAATGTAATCAAAAAAGAAGAATACGTATGTATGGTTGTATAGAAAAATGCTAATTTTCAAGGTTCAACATATACCCGACACCGCGAATCGTTTTAATAATTTGTGCACCACCTTTCGGGCCGCAAATCTTTTTTCTAATGCGGGCAATCTTAACATCCAGAGCCCGCGGCGTCGGGACATAATTTTTCTCGCGCACGGCTTCGCACAGTTCCTGACGCGATATGGCCCGCCCCTCATTCATCAGAAAATACTGCAGCAAACAAAATTCCCTTGAGCTAAGATCTGCGGAGTGTCCTTGCTTATCAAACAACTGGAACTTTAAAGGATCAACCACCCACCCATTTAATTCCATCTGTTGTTCTGAATCAGAGGGCAGCGAATCATTGGCCTCTATGTTACTAAGACCATTTAATTCCTTACATCGCTTTAAATGAGCATTTATGCGGGCAACCAGCAAATCTGTACAAAACGGTTTTTCAACAAAATCATCAGCGCCCACATTAAAACATTGCACTTTTCGCGCATCATCTTTTTCACCGCTTAATACAATAATGGGAATATGCGTATGATTTTTTCTTATATTTTTGATCAACTTTAAACCACAAAAATCCGGTAAATTTAGGTCCATTACAATCGCATCAGCGTGATGCTGGGTTAAAATTTCCCAAGACCGCCGGGCTGTCGAAGCCTCTAGGATAAGAAATTTTTTTTCTAAAGTAAGGCGCAACAATTCCCTTATCATTTTGTCATCTTCAATGACCAGAACACTCTCAAGTGCTTCCATATAATCTTATCCTAAAATACGTAACAAAAATGAAACAAAAATAAGATTTTAATGAAACATAAAATTTACGTCTCCGCAACTCAGGATTGATAGGCTGAATACATGGGTAAGACAGCAGGGAGGACAAACTATAATGGCCGATACCGTTGAAAACACAGACACAAATACAATCATTCAAACACAATTGGATATGACAGATACTATCCTTGTTATCCCGTCAACAAAACTGGATGCCGACCAATACGCCGCGGAAGATATAGATGGCGTCACCGAAAGTCTGTTCGGATCGGGTAATATGGCTTATGGCGTTCTGCAAGCCTCGCAAACCGATGAAGCCCTTATTGGTGATAACCCCTTCGCCTATAGCGGCAATGAAGGCTTAGACATATCAAACACAAACCCCGGCGGAAATATAACAACAAATGCTGCATCAGATTTTGCCGATTTGGCACAAACCGGTTTATCCGCCCCCGGGTTCAGCCATGGCAATATTATTGCCAGCACTGAAAACGCCGGAATCGATAATACAGGCCGCGGTGACGGAAATTTTGCCAGCTCTACTGTTGGGTCATTAAGCGCATCACAGTTATCATCGGATGCCGGGGCTTTCGCACCGGCCGGATCGGGGCTTAGTTTTAATTCCGGCCTGGATGGGATCAGCGGTCTTTCCGGTCTGGATGGCACAGACAGCCAGCCCCAGAATGGCCCGCCCGGCAATAACGGGGCGAACGGTCAAGACGGAACAAACGGACAAGACGATGATGGCGACGGCAACGGTGATGGCGGTGATACCATCATTGATATTGATCTGGGCGATACGATTGTTAATTTGGGTGATATCGATATTGATCTGGGCGACATCACCGACATTATTGATGGTCTCTTTATTGATCTGGGTGACACCATCACAACCCTTAGTACGGAAATTACCAACATTACAAATGTATTGGGGGATGTTCTCAATGATCTTGATATTTTGAATCTCGACAATGTGACTACCTTGCTGACCAATATCACAAATAATTTGACCGATATTGTTAACAACACGGTCACGGAAATATCGAATATTACCAATAACATTACCGATATCGTGAATAATGTCCTTGGTGACGGGCTTAATCTGGATGATTTGCATCTAACGCTGGATTTAAATGTACTGGATACAGTTCTTACCGGTGTCGATATACCGCTTGATAACATTCTGGACACTGACATCAATCTGGACGTTGATTTAAATTCCACCTATGACTTTGTCAATAATATCGCGGATCTAACCGGCATTGATGTATTAAGCGACACATTAGGGGAATTGGGCGGCACTGTAGATACATTGCAAAACACAATTGACCAATTCACAGATGTCGTCAGCGATCTGGACCTGAACAATCCGGGCGCTAGCGTTAATCAATTGCTTGATACGCTTACAAATTTAAACGATACCGTCGGCGATATCACAAACAACATTGATGATTCCGTCGGCGATATATTGGACAATATCGGCCTGGGCGGGGATGATCCCGCCGGTGACGGCCTGATTTCGCAGACCCTGGATCCGGTTGTCAATGACCTTGGCAATGTGCTGGATGATGTAACCGGCGGCGCGACCGGTGATCTGACCGATACGCTGGATGATACCGTTGATGGTATCACTGATCTGGCCGATAACCTGACCGGCGGCTTAACTGATAGTCTGCTGGGCGAAAACAACACCAATCAAGATGGTAATGGCGATACGGATATCGTTGCTGATCTTGGCATTGATCCGCTGGGGCTGGATGAAACAATAGAGGCCGCTCTAGATCCTGTTGAAGATCTGGTCGGCGACATTGATCTGGGTCTTGGCCTGGGAACGGATTTACTGGGCGGGAATGGAAATGAAATTGATAACAACGCCGGTGATACGGATATAACCGTCAATACCGGCATTGATCTGGTTGACAACACAGTATTGGCCGAAGGGCTGGATATACCCTTAGACCCGGTTGAGGCCATAACAGGTGATATTGATATCGACATCGATTTGGCTACGGATCTCCTTGGCAATCTGGCCGACCCTCTCCTAAATGACGGAGAGGGCGGCACAGGCGAAGACACCATTCTGGCCGGTGCCGGGGACGAACTGGGCGATACAGTTGGCGGTGTTTTGGACGGTAACCTTGATACACCGCTGGACGATTTAATTGGCGGAGATAATCCCGCCGGTGACGGCCTGATTTCGGACATCATAGACCCGGTTGTCAATGACATTGGCGATACGCTGGACGATGTAACCGGCGGTGCGACCGGTGATCTGACCGATACGCTGGATGATACCGTTGATGGCGTCACTGATCTGGCCGATAACCTGACCGGCGGTTTGACTGATAGCCTGAGTGATGGTCTTACTGATGGTCTTACTGATGGTCTGGCCGGCGGCTTATTGGGTGATCAAAACAACGGCGATACAGACACACTGCAAAATGGTGAGGATATTGCCGAAATGACAGAAGAAATCATACCTGACCTTATTGAAGAAATAACAGGTGATAACGATCTGGGTATTGGTGATGCCATTAACCTTTTGGCCGGAAACAATACCGAAGATTCCGCCGGAAATAGCGGCGGCGATGAAAACAGCTGGACAGAAAGCACCATCGGTGAAGGCGGCTTATTTGATGATCTGGTCGGCGGACTGGGAGGGGAGGCAGACATTTTACCCGACCCGGCCGGTACAGTTGCCGAAGGATTAGGCGTTTTGGATATTAACCCCGATTTGGATGTCGGGTCATTAGGGGGCCTGTTCGGATAAAATCATGACGATAACCGGGTTGGAAACACAAAACGCCGACATGGATTTGTCGCAAAGACAAGCTGAGCCATTGCATGGCCGTGAAAAACACAAACATGCCTCCAGCAAAAACGATACGTTAAAACCACAGGGGTTTCGGCAGAGCGTATACTCTCTTTTGCTATCAACACTGGCCATTAATATATTATCACTGGCTTTACCGATCATGACCTTACAGGTTTATGACCGCATACTTCCCAACCCGGGGACAGGCACACTTCCGGTCTTGATATCCGGGGTGTGCCTTGCGATTTTTCTCGAGGCCTGCTTACGACTATGCCGGGCCTATGTCATTGGCCGCTCAGGCGCCGCATATGAACACCGCATGGCGTGCAATGCCATCGACAAAATATTAGGGGCCGACCCGGCAAAGATGGGATCATACGGTATCGGCGAATATCTGCACCGTATGGGCTCGGTCGGAAAATTAAAAGATTTCTATAATGGATATGCTTTGACAGTTATCGCCGAATTGTTATTCGTTCCGGTTTACCTTGGCCTGATTTTATATATCGCATACAGCCTGACCATTGTTCCCGCCGTTATCTTAACCCTTTTTATTATTGTATCGCTGTGGAAAGGACAACGCCTGCGCCTTGCCCTAAAAAAACGGGAACAAGCCGACGACAAACGGTTCAATTTCTTAATTGAATCGCTGGAAGGTGTGCATACCCTTAAGGCATTTGCCCTTGAGAAATTTTTTGAACGCCGATACGAACAAATGGAGGAGCAATCCTGTCTGGAAAATTACAATGTGACGCAAGAAACAGCGCGCACATTTAATATCGGGGCCATTTTCTCACATATCATGGTCGCCAGCGTTATCACCGCCGGGGCATGGTTTGTACTGCAAGGTCAACTCAGTACCGGGGCTTTAATTGCAACACTGCTGCTTTCTGGGCGCATGATGCAACCTGTGCAAAAGGCGCTGGCTTTATGGACGCGTTATCAGGATTATTCACTGGCCAGAGACCATTTAGAGGAGCTGTTCGCCACGCCACAACAAAACATAGCCTCACGGGAAAGCGTGATACCCCGCATCAGCGATGGGCGTCTGGCCATATATGATTTGTCTTTCCGGTACAAAGACAAAGACGACCCCATCATTAAAAATGTGAGCTTAAAAATGAAGCGCGGGGAAAGTATTTTAATATCGGGCGGGCATGGCGCCGGTAAAACCAGCCTACTCAGCCTGATTGCAGGCACATATCCACCGACAAAAGGCGAAATTCACATAGACGGTGAAAATATCAATACCTATGCCCCGGAAGAACTGGTGCGGCATGTCGGGTTTATTCGCACACAAGCCCTGATTTTTCGCGGCACGATTCGCGACAACATCACCTGTTTTGGCCAAATCAATGAAGCGCAGGCCAGAGAAGTATCAGCCCTGTTAAATGTCGATAAAGATGTAGCCCAGCTGCCGGGGGGATTTGATACTTTCCTGACAGGAAATAATACCGATTCTGTATCCCCCGGATTAAAACAGCGCATTGCGATTGTGCGTGTATTGGCAACAAAACCGCGATTGATTTTATTTGATAATGCTGACCGGTCTTTGGACAAAGAAGGTTATGCCATGATTTACAGTCTTCTGGCACGTTTAAAAGGCAAAGCCTCAATGATCCTGATTTCCGATGACCGCAATATCCGGTCTCTGGCAAGCAAACACTACATCATGCAAGACGGCGAATTAATCCCGAGCGAAGACGTGTTCAGCAAAGGCAATATCCATCCGTACAAGGAGTTACGACTATGACCAGAACCGGGCCGAAAACCAACGCGCCAGACACCAATGCCACCCTTGAGCGGTTTGTCGATAGTCAGCCCATTATTGCCATGTTGAACATGTTGGCGCAAACCGGACGCGACAGTTTTAAGGAAACCAGCCCGTGGGAAGTCTGTCTGTGCGCTTTAATTCTAAAAATGGAACCAAAATGCAAAGTGCAGCGGATACTGGAATCGTTACCGCATGATAAATCACCGATGGATGAGGCTGATTTTTTAAACACGATGGCGCATATGGGGTATTATTGCCGCCCCGCAGACAGCGCGCTTGATCATATTGATGAACGTCTGCTGCCCGGTGTTTTTATTCCCGGTCAGGGTGAGCCCTGCATTGTATTGTGGCGCGATAGCAAAGGAGACTTGCAATTTTATGACCCGATTTCCAAATTAATCAGCAATGTTCCGCCCTCATTCGATCAAAATGGCAAAGTGTGGTTCTTCCAAAAATATGATGAAAACCGCGCCGCAACCTCACAATTTATGCGCAAGGGCAGCGGCTATTCCTGGTTTCGCGCTTTGCTGGGACGATTCAAGGGAACGTTTGCCCAGGTTATGACCGCCGGCCTGATTTTGAATTGTATTGCTCTGGTGACCCCACTTTTTATTATGTTGGTCTATGATCGCGTCATTGCCGCAGGATCACCGGGCACACTTCCGATGCTGGCCGTTGGCGTTTTCATTGCAATCGGGTTTGAATGGAAATTACGAAATATTAGATCCACCGGATTATCGTGGCTGGCCGGGCGGCTGGATAATATCGTCAGCAACAAAATTTTTGCCCATTTAATTGGCCTATCTCCAAATTTGATTGAAAAGGCCTCTGTCGCCGCGCAAATCGCGCGCATTAAAACATTCGAATCTGTCCGGGACTTCTTCAGCGGCTCTGTTTTCCTGTCATTACTGGAGGCGCCCTTCGTCTTTATCTCAATCATTGCTGTTGCCTTTATAGCCGGGCCATTGGTTTTTGTACCGCTATTTATGATACTGGCTTATCTCGGTCTTTTTTATGCTATGCGCCATAAAATCAAAGTGTCCATCCGCCTGGCGGCCAAGGCCAGTTCCGCAAGGCAGCAATTTACAATCGAAACCTTTGAAAAACTTGATGGCATTCGTGCCCACGGCCTTCGCAACAAGTGGCAGGAAAAGTTTCGTCACCTTTCCGGGCGCGAAATGATGACACATTTTGAACTGGGCTGGTTGGGTATGATCGCCGAAACGTTGGCCCATAGTCTAACCGTCATTGCCGCGGTTGCAACAGTGGGCTTCGGCGTGCATCTAATTTGGGAAGGGTCCATGCAAACGGGCGCTCTGGTTGCCACCATGATTTTGGTCTGGCGAATTCTGACCCCGTTTTATTCCCTATGTACAATGATTCCGCGTCTGGAACAGCTGCGTAATTCAATCGCACAGGTCAATGACCTGATGGACATTGAAACCGAACGCGAAGAGGCAAGAAGTTATTCCAGACTGGCAAAACTAAAGGGCGAAATTTCCATGCATAATGCATCATTTCGCTATAATGATGATACAGATGCCGTCTTCCAGAATTTATCATTCGAGGCGCGCCCCGGTGATCTGGTTGTTATTACAGGCAATAACGGGACGGGCAAGGCAACCATCCTTAAACTCATCAAATCGCTGCACAGCCCGACACAGGGAACCATCCGCATTGACGGATTTGATATCCGTCAGCTGGACGCCCCCCATTTACGAAGACAAATCGCCTATGTCCCCAAACAACCCCATTTCTTTAACGGCAGCATCATTGAAAACATGCGTCTATCCAACCCAATGGCCAGCCGGGATGATGTTATCAAAGCGCTGGAATTGGCAGATGCCTGGTGTGACATAGAAAAATTTCAGGACGGGCTTGATACGATTATCGGGTCACACAGCAAAACCAAACTAACCTCAAGTCTGGCAACGCGGTTGTCACTGGCGCGGGCCTATCTGCATCCGGCCTCTATCCTGTTAATCGATGAATTACCCAATGCCCTGCTTTCCAGCAAAACAGGACAAAACCTGAAAGATTATCTCAGCCGGGCAAAAGGCAAGCGGACGATTATCTTTTGCAGTTATCGTAAGGACTTTATGAAACTGGCCGATACGATCGTATGGCTGCGCGGTTTAGACAACCCGATTACCGGGTCTACGGATATACTATTTGACATGATGAACACATCACAGGAGGTCGCGTAACATGAAACACAGACAGACAAAAAAACGCGAAAAGCAAACACGATATCTTTCTCAGGCCATACAGCTGGAAGAGGCGGTAAACCCGCACATTATCCGGGCCACCATGACCATGGTTTCCCTGGCTTTGTTTGCGTTTATTATTTGGGCCGGATTCACCAATATTAATGAAGTCGCGAGAACCCCGGGCGAGGTTGTTCCGCATGGATATCAGCAAACGGTGCAACATCTTGAAGGGGGCATCGTCAAAAGCATCAACATCACCGAAGGCGACGTTGTAGAAACCGGCGATATTTTACTGGTGATGGATGATTCCGCCATCAAGGAGGACTTTGAACGGGCCAAAACCAAACAGCTGTATCTGGATCAACAAAGCGAACGCCTGCGCGCTTATACAGACGGTCGAGAGCCGGACTTCTCACAATTTAGCGGGGCAACCGCAGGCATGATTGCCGACCAGCAATCCTTTTTCCAGGACATGCGCAGCGCACGTGAAAAAGAAGCCCGCATTATCGAAGAACAAATTGCGCAGAAAAAACAATCCATACGCGCCATACAAAGTGATCTGGGCACCAAACGCAGCAGCCTGAAAATTGCGCAAGATATATATGACAGACGCCTGAAACTGAACCAGAAGGGCTATGCCTCGGATATGCAATTATTGGAAGATGAACGGCGCATGACCGAAGCCAAAGGCGAAATATCCAGACTGCGCAATCAGATATTGGTTGCCAAGGCCGAAATCGCGGAATTTAAAGGCCGCCTTGATTCACTGGCCGCCACACAGCGCGACGAAATCAGTGTGAAACTGGATCAAATCCTGGCCGAAAAGGCCCAGAATGCCGAACTAATTGAAAAACTGGAAGAACGAATGGGACGTTTGAAAATTCGCGCGCCCGTTGACGGGTTGGTCAAGGGATTATCCGTCAATACTGTTGGCGCGGTCATTCAGCCCGGCCAAACCATCATGGAAATTGTCCCCACACATAAAAATCTAGAAATTGCGGTCAAAATATCACCGCAAGATATCGGCCACTTAAAACTGGGACAACCGGTACAAGTCAAATTCAGTAGCTTCGACTTTTCCCGCTACGGCTCGGTCAAGGGACATTTAAAGAAAATATCGCCCACTACATTCTCTGGCGATACAGGGGAACGTTATTACCAGGGGCAGGTGTTGCTGGAACAAAATTACGTTGGAAATAACCCGGACAACATAATCATCCCCGGCATGACCGTCATGGCCGATGTTATTACCGGTGAAAAAACCATTCTGGAATACATGCTAAAGCCCATTCATATTGCCCTGAGAACAGCGTTTACAGAAAGGTAAGGTCTATAATGAGCTCAGATTTTAACGTGGATTATTCGCTGCTGGAAAAAGAAAAACCAATGAATATTCTGGCGGTGGAAGATGATCAGATGGCCATGAGTTTCCTGGAAATACAAATTAAGGAATTGGGGCATAATATCATCACAGCCAATGACGGCCAGCAAGCGTTGGTGCAATTGGAAAAACACCCCGGACAAATTGACGTGGTGTTAATGGACAGGTTCATGCCGGTTATGGATGGATTAAGCGCCGTCAAACGCATGAAAGACAATCACGCATGGCGCAACATTCCGGTCATTATGGTCACCGGCGCCGATAGCATGGATGAAATGAAAGAGGGGCTGGACGCCGGTGTTTTTTATTATCTGACCAAACCGGTCAATGATGACATGCTGCGGTCTGTTTTATCAGCCGCCGTACGCGAAGCGCAGCAAATTCAAACACTGGCGGAGGAGCTAGGCAAGCATAAAACCAGTTTCAACCTGATCGAAACCGCCCGTTTTAATGTCCGAACACTGGATGAAGCCCGGTCATTATCAGCCTTTATTGCAAATTGCTTCCCTGAGCCGGAGCGCGTTCTTTCCGGCCTTGGGGAACTGCTAATTAATGCCATTGAACACGGCAATATCGGCATTGGTTATGACCGAAAGACAGATTTAGTTGCCAACAACACCTGGGAGAGCGAAATTAACCGCCTTCAGACCTTGCCCGAAAATGAACATAAATTTGTAACCGCAACAGTCGCGCACAAAGTGGATGGCACCTATGTCGTTATCGAAGATCAGGGGGAGGGATTCGCATGGAAAAATTTTCTACAAATTGACCCCGCACGCGCAGGCGACAATCACGGGCGCGGCATTGCGCAGGCCAACACAATCAGTTTTGACAAATTAACCTATAACGACAAGGGCAATCAGGCCATTGCCTTTGTCGGGCTGGAAAAACAACTGGAATGGTAAAACCGTATGGATAACAGAATCGTTTTTAAAATTGTTTTCGCGCTGGGGTTATGTTTTACCGCGGCCGTGGCTGTCTATATTTCCCTTGAAAACAAAAAACAATATTTCAACGAATTCACATACAAGGCCCAAAAAGAATATCACCATTTTGTAAACACCTATAAAGACACGGCGAGCGTTCTGCAATCCCTATACACTTTTTATCAAATCGATTCGCAAGTAACCTATGTTGAATTTGCGAACCTGGCCTCCAGAATACAAACCTATAAATCGCAGGAGAATAACCATTACATACCACCCGCCCAAATTGGGTGGATTGCAAAAGGCCCGGACAATCTTTTGAATATCTTATCCGGAAAAAATGGAACATACACTATGGCGAAAGTGACGGAAAACGTCGCCTTAAAACCTTTTGAATTGCAAAAAAATCTTGCCGGAATTGATCTTCAGAATTTAGACAAAATCAATCTTATCACCGATGGTGTACAATTGCTGGCCCGCCCTGTAAAAGCAAAATTACCGGACGCCAGCTCCGATCATACCTTGTTTCAGGTGGACGGATATTTTTATATTCTGATTAATCTACGCGCCTATTTGAACCATTACCAAAAACGTTTGGGATCTGAATTTTCGATACAGCCCTATTTAACAATTAACGGCCCCGCCCCAATCAAAGAAAGCGAAACATTAATTTTTTCAACCGTACTGGATGTCCTTGAAAAAAATTATTCGCTTCATATTTATCACAAATCACAGTGGAACTATCTAAACCTTATACAAAATTACAGCGCCTTTGTTGTGCTGGGCCTTGGCCTGATTATCAGCTTTTTATTCGCCCGCCACATCCGTTTTGTTCAGGCACAAAACCAATCCCTGAAAGCCCAAAACAAGGCCGTACAGGAAAAAGCCGATATAAACGAGAATATACTGGAAAATATTCTAGACACCCTGCCCGTTGCCGTTTTTGGCAAAAACGTGCAGGACAATTACAAAATGTGTTTTTTCAACAAAGAGGCGGAAAACCTTTTTCAGATGTCAAAGGAATATATGCTGGGCAAAAGCGATTTTGACCTATGGCCCGAAGAAGAGGCCGCGTGGTTCCATAAAATTGATCAGAACGTGGTAAGAGATGGAAAACTTGTTAACATCCCGTGTGAACAGGTGACGCGGGCGGGGGGTGAAACGCGGCTGGTGCATACACGAAAAGTCCCCATCTTTGATAAAAACGGAACCCCTGTCATGTTGATCGGCGCCGCGCTCGATATTACAGAACGTATAAACGATGAAAAAGAGTTGGAGCAATACCGGTCCAATCTGGAAAAAATAGTTGCGGAAAGAACGCAACAGCTCAAAGAAGCTGTAGAAAAATCAGAAGAATATAGCCGCATGAAATCGGAATTTCTGGCCACAATGAGCCATGAAATCCGCACACCCATGAACGGCATATTGGGCATGGCGGAATTAATACAGAACGCAAAACCTTCCGATCAGGTCAACAGCTACGCCAGAACCATTATTAATTCCGGGGAAACGCTGCAACAAATTATTGATGACATTCTTGATTTTTCAAAGATAGAAGCCGGAAAACTCTCTATCGAAACCATGCCCGTCAATATGATGGATCTGGTCCACGACGTGGCCAGACTATACGACATGCAAGCGCGGGACAAAGCCCTGGAAGTGGTGGTACGTTATAAACCCGGCACCGAGCAGTTTTTTTATTGTGATCCCGTACGCATGCGGCAAATCCTGAGTAATATGCTGGCCAACGCCATTAAGTTTACATCGAAAGGGTATATCATTATTACGATCGAAAGTAATGAAAACAAAACTCTGCCAAATGATACCACAGAGATGAAATTTTCTATTACCGATACCGGTCCGGGGTTGGCCCCCGAATCCCAAAAAGCCGTCTTTGAAAAATTCACGCAAGGTGATGCCTCCACCACCCGCAACTATGGCGGCACAGGTCTCGGCTTATCTATTTGCAAAAGCCTGGTTGAACTAATGAACGGCACCATCGGCGTGGACAGCCAAGAGGGCAAAGGGTCCACATTCTGGTTCACCGTGCCGTTAAAACAAAACACCAAAGAGGCAACAATCGAACCAAAACCGCCCATATTATCCGGTGTTCGTGTTTTGGCGGTTGATGATCTGCCGGTTGTTCGAAAAATTCTAAAAGAACAGCTCAATAATGCCGGGATGCAATGCGATGTGGCCGAAAACGGCGAAGACGCCTTGCGTAAAATGCAAATGGCGGCCGAAGAAAACAACCCCTATCAAATTGTCATTATTGACTATCTTATGCCGCATATGAACGGCGAAATGCTGGCATCGGCCATTAATGATCATGAAATCCTGCGTAAAACCTGCCTGATTATGCTGACATCGGCCAGCAATCAAATGGCCAATGAATATTTTGCGAAAAAAGGATTCTCGGCTTATATAGCAAAACCTGTAAGCAACCACGCCCTGATTCAAAGTCTGGCCATTGTGTGGGGACGTTATGAACAAGGGGAAACAGACCGATTAATTCGCGTTGATATTGGCGCGATGGGCGCAAAACCGGAAATACATCAACATATCACCCTGCCGCATAAAAATATTTTGGTGGCCGAAGACAATCTGGTTAATCAGGTGTTTATTCAGGAAGTGCTGGAAGAAATGCAGGTAAACCACACATTGGTCTGCAACGGCGAACAAGCCGTAAAAGCCGCACAAAGCAGTACTTTTGATTTAATAATCATGGATTGTCTTATGCCCATCATGGATGGGTTTGACGCATCGCGGGACATACGCAATCTGGAACAATCCGGCCGCATCAAAACCCATACGCCCATCCTGGCCCTGACGGCCAATGCCATGGCCGGGGACCGCGAAAAATGCCTGGCCGCCGGTATGGATGATTACTTAAGCAAACCAGTGCGGCAGCAGGAATTAAAACAAAAGCTCTATACCATGATTATGCAAGACAGTCCTGCCGATCACGGCCAAGCCGCAATGACAAAGGACAAACATTCAGATACGGACCGCCGGGCCAAACAGCCGGATCCGTCAAACGCCAATGCCGCAGGCCCGGATAACATCGTGATATTGGATCAACAGGCCGTGGAAAACGCACGCCGCATTTTAAAAGAACGCTATGACGAGATAGTCGAGACCTACATCCAAAGCACGCAGGATTACATCAATACCATGATCCAAGCCATGGAAAAAAATGACATAGAGGCGATTATACGGCCGGCGCACACTTTAAAATCAACCAGCAAACAAATGGGCGCGGAAAAAATATCACTCATCGCCAAAGATATCGAACACAAAGCCAAAGATTTAAACAACACCCAAAACAGCGATCAAGCTGCCTATCAATCCATCACACAGCAATTGGATAGCATTCAACTGGCTTTTGCAGAAACGCGGAAAGCCTTGGACAAAAAAGCCGCATAACAAAAAGGGGAGACACCATAAATGATAGTAATCGCATCCAAAACAGAGCTAAAATTACGCGATGATTTGCGCAATCTTGCACGCACAAAACCCAACCAGCGGTGCTTTTACCTGGCATTTTCAAAAACAGATATTGCGCGGGAAACCTTATTTGAAACCTTCCTAAGAATATTGGAAGACATTCCCAATTCCTATATGGCGCGCGTCTATCTTTGTCAGGACAGGGACATTGTGATCGTAATGGAAGGCTTCATGCAACGGCACTTCGAAAATTTTGTTGCAAAGCTGGGGGCCGATCTGAAGACAGATAATTTGGGCGCCTTGAGCGATATTTATGAAATCGGTTTGCATTGGCAACAAATTGAGGCCCTTTATACAGCCAAAATTAATGCCATACAAAATGCCGAGGCCTTAAAGCAAGAACAATACCGCAAAAAAAGAGCCGAAGAAAACACGCTGCATACCCTGCAAAACCTTGATGCAAAACGAATTGAAACAATTGAAACCCGCCGTATAAACCGCGCCCGTCCGCTGGTGATGATCGCCGATGACGACCAGCTATCGCGTACTTTGGCCGGAAATGTTCTGCGGGCCGATTACGATATGGCCTTCGCCAAAAACGGGACCGAAGCCTTGCAAGAATATGTCGCCAGCGCCCCTGATATTTTATTCCTTGATATCGGCATGCCCGATATTGGCGGACACGAAGTTCTGGAAGCACTTTTTCAAATTGATCCCGATGCCTATATCATCATGTTTTCGGGCCGTAAGGATAAAACAACGATCATGAAATCATTGACGATGGGGGCGCAAGGGTTTTTGGGCAAGCCTTTCACACGTGAACAGCTCTACAGCCATGTTGGAAATTCCCCCTTCGTGCAAAATAAACGGCACCAGGTTGCCTAATGGGCATGGTGGGCGGTATTATTATATTGCTAAGCAACCTGTTTTTGTTGCTTTTATCGCTGCTTTATTGGCGCCAATGCAAACAGCGCGATGCCCGGCAACAACAATTGCGCAAGGCCAAAACCGAAACCCGCGACATCGCGCAACTTCCGCTGAATAATCCGCACCCTCTCATTCAAGTAACGGAGGATAAACAGGTTGTTTTCGCAAATTTTTCTGCCAAACAGGTTTTTCCCGGCATCGAAGAATTGGGCGGGCAGCACCCGGTATTACACGGCCCCCTGAAAGCCGGGCAACACGAAGTTGCGTTTGACAACAAAATATATCAACTGATAACCACACCCAATACCGCACAAGGCGAAGGCGCCTTTATTATCTATTTTCATGATTTAACAGATGAAAAACACTATCAGAAGCGCTTGAAAAACGCTTATCAGGAAACCAACAAGGCCCGCATCCTGGCCGAAAAAGCAAAGGAAGCCCGCGGAGACTTTCTGGCAAATATGAGCCACGAATTGCGCACCCCCATGAACGGTATCATCGGATTATCCGATATTTTAAAAAACAGCCCATTGCCCGCCGAACATGGCGAACTGGCCGAGGCGATCAATACATCAGCCCGTAACTTGCTTTGTTTGCTCAATGATATTCTCGATTTCTCAAAAATTGAAGCCGGTGAACTGAGCATTGAAGCCATACCTTTTGATATACGCAAAACCATTCACCAGATTGATACCCTGCAACAGCCCGTCGCCCGCCAGAAAAATATTCAGCTTCATAGTCAGATATCAGATTCCGTGCCAGATTTTTTATTTGGGGACGCCAGCCGCTTGCAACAGATACTGAATAATCTGGTGAATAACGCCCTGAAATTTACCGAAGAGGGATCGGTCCTGTTATCCGTGAACGGCCATACAAAAGATAAAGAGTCCTATGCCCTGAGCATAACCGTCAAAGATACAGGCATTGGCATTCCCGCCGATAAACAACAATCAATCTTTGAAAAATTCCAGCAGGCCGACACCACTACCGCGCGGCTTTATGGCGGCACAGGTTTGGGGCTGGCTATCACAAAACAACTGGTCGAATTAATGAACGGCTCCATCACCCTGAGCAGTACCGAAGGCCAGGGCACGGCCTTTGCCATCACGTTACCTGTAACAATTTATCATGGCGATGGTGACGCGCAACATCAACAGGGCCAGTTAGACGCCGCACCGGCGAATTTGAATACACGGGCGCGTATATTAATCGTTGATGACCACCCAATTAATCTTTTGTTCTTACGCAAAACCTTAAAACGCATGGGGCTTAAAAACTTTGACGAAGCCAGCAACGGCCAGCAAGCCCTGACCCTTTACCAAGAAAACGGCCCCTATGATTTAATTCTAATGGATTGCCAGATGCCCAATATGGACGGTTTTGAAACCACCAGGCATATACGAAAATCATCGCCGCACAATCACCCCGGCATCATCGTGGCCGTGACAGCCGACGCCATGAAGGATGCGCAGGAAAAATGTTATGCGGCCGGTATGGACGATTACATCAGTAAACCTGTCAACAAACACGATTTATACACCATATTGTTAAAATATCTGCCGCGCCCTTCAGATGCCCCCTGCAGCCCCGATCATGAAAATAACGCAATACGCATGAATAACGCCACCAATGCCAAAAATGCTTTACGGCCCTCAAAAACGGATCAAACCAGCATGGCACCAGACAACACCGATACCCGGATTTTTGATTGGCAACGCCTTCAGGAATTCACAGACGGGAATGAAGATGAATTACAACATATTCTTGGTATCTTTATCACCCATTTGGAGCATGATCTGGGCAGTCTGCAACAATCTTACGATGAAAAAAATTATAAAGACTGGGATTCCTGGGTGCATAAACTGTATGGCTCCTGTTCCCATATCGGGGCACATTCCATGGCAAAAATATGCGACGAAGGGCAAGTTCTCTACCCCGATAATACTGAAAAAATTCCCTCTATCCATCGCGGTATCGTCAAAGAATACAGGCAGGTTATGGAATATCTCAGCCATAGGACCGCTTAATCCCATAAAGACAGCGCATCACGGTACAAAATCTCGGCACGAGCGGCGGTTTTTCGGCCGGATATAAACAACAAAAACATTGCATATGTAAATTCACTTTGCTATAGTCTGGCACCTTAAAAATAATTAACATATATGCGCGGTATACAATGAATAAAAGCGAACTTAAGGACACCATCAATCAGGCCGCCGGGTTTCAACCGGCAGATTTTCTTATCAAAAACGTCAAGGTTCTAAACGTCGTTAACGGTGACATTGAATTATCTGATATTGCCATCAATCAAAAAACAGGCATGATTTTGGGTGTTTACGATGATGGCCGCAAAGGCATCGAAGAATTTGACGCCAAAGGTGAGTTATACGCCGTACCGGGTTTTATCGATTGCCATGTTCATCTGGAAAGTTCCGAAGTAACACCGCAAATCTTTGAAGAGGCCGCGCTGATGAGTGGTACGACCACTGCGTTTTGTGACCCCCATGAAATGAGTAACGTTCTAGGCGCCGAAGCGCTGCGTTATTTTATCGAATGTTCGGAAAACATGGTTATGGATCTTATGGTCGGCCTGTCGTCCTGTGTACCGGCAACCGGCCTTGAAACATCCGGCGCAAATTTAAACGCCGATGCGCTGGCGCAGTTTATTGATCACCCAAACGTGTATGGCGTCGCCGAATTTATGAGTATCGGCGATGTTATGGATCAGGAGGACGGCGCGCTCGATAAATTGGTAAAATTTGCAGACCGTAATATTGATGGCCACATGCCCGAAGGCGTAACCCCCGCCATGATGAATGTTTTAAAATGCTGCGGCATTCGTAATTGCCACGAAAACACAGATCTGGGCCATGCCCAAGAAAAATTAAAACGCGGCATCAGCGTCTTTATCCGCGAAGGTACAGTGTGCAAAGATGCAAAAATACTGACCAAGCTGGTGAATGGATTCCAATCCCCGTTTCTAGGCCTGTGTACCGATGATCGCAATCCCGTTGACATCGCCAATGAAGGCCACGTTGACCACATTATCCGCACCCTGATCAGCGAGGGCGCAGACCCGGCCGCCGTATACCGCACAGCCAGTTGGTCCGCCGCCAATCATTTTGGTATGGCCGGCCGCAATATCAAGGGCTGGAAACCGCGCGGCATGATCGCGGCCGATAACCTTGCCGATATTGTTCTATTGAAAGATCTGGAAAAATGCGAAATTCATTCTGTTTATAAAAGCGGCAAAAAGGTGACACAGGACAGCTTTAAACATCGGCCAAAGGTTGATCCGGTGGGCTATAATTCGGTAAAAATCCCCCCTATCAAACCGGAATTTTTAAAACGTACCGGTGACAATATCAATGTACCGGTTATAGGCCTGATCAAAGATCAACTGGTCACCACCTATAAAGAAATCACCCTGCCGCAAGGCCCGGATGGCACGTTACTGGCCGATCCTGCAAATGATATCTTGTATGTCTCTGTCATTGAACGCCATGGACGCAGCGGCAATATCAGCCGCGGCTTCGTCAAGGGATTTGGTATCCAAGACGGCGCCATTGCCGTATCCGTTGGCCACGATTCCCACAATATTACCGTTGTTGGCGCCACCCATGAAGACATGACGGCCGCCGTAAACCGGGTCATCGAACTGGGCGGCGGTAAGGTTGCCGTAAAGAATGGCAATATTTTGGGTGAACTGGCCCTGCCCGTGGCCGGATTAATGTCCGATAAAACGGATTTGGCGCAAACCGCACGCGACCAGATTGCCCTGTCGGACGGCGTTGCCAAGCTGGGATCACACTGGAAAGACCCCACCATGATGCTCAGCTTCCTGCCGCTCAGCGTTATTGGCGATGCCAAAATCACAGATTTCGGTATTACACGCTTTAACCCGGCCGAGGGCTATATGAAACCAACGCTTATTGACGATCAACGCGCCCAGAACCAACCGCTCAGCCCTGATCCATAATGTCCTTTAACCACACAATATCAGCTTCAGGCACATCAACAGCTAAGAATTTTTCGCATAACCAATTGAAAACAAATGCGGAATAAGGTTCGTCAGTTCGTTCGTTATTTTTACGGGGGGTGGGGGTCTGTTCTTCACATCTAGCGCTTTTATAAAAGGAATACTATCCTAAAATTCCCAAAAAACCAAGGAACAATGTCATATTAAAACAGGCTTTCAGCGCCGTATCGCGATCAGAGGGCCAAAACCAGTTGTACACAAAATTATAACTACCGCCAAAGGTGACTTTATAAATTTTAACCCTTGACACCGACCTATGAGCAGCCCTAAGCTGCGGATCCTCTAAAACACATAAAAGATTTCAATAATGCCCAGCATCATCCTCAATAAAATTCTCAACAAGATCGATGTGCACCTTAAAGGCCTGCAAATCAAACAGTGCAAAGAAAACCTGAAGAAAGCAGGGTACGACAAATTATTTGCGGATGCAGAAAATGATGCCTTTCCACCTGAATATTTTGATCTTTGGACTCTGGCAACCGAGATCAACCGGATCAAACCAAAGCATGTGTTAGAATACGGATCTGGCTGGTCGACATACATCATTGCCGAAACGCTCAATCGTATTGGTGGTGATTGGAAAATCACCTCCGTTGAATTGGATGAAAACTGGAAGAAAGTAACGGAAAGCCGCCTTGGCAATCTCAAAAGCAATGTTGATTTAATTTCTCCCAAATCAGAAATCTGGCTTTGCGGTTCCAAGCCCCTGAACAAAGGCGGGTTATGGTACCGCTCCGAAAAAGGCGGCAAAAGACAGTTCGGTATCGCCTCTATTGTTTTTCCTGAGCTTCACACGCTAAGCCCGGAATTCATTTATCTTGACGGGCCGGGGGGAGAGCAAATCGAGGGTTTTAGAGATGCCATTGATGGCAAACCTTTTAAGCCAATGGTCGCCGATCCTTTGTTTATCAAAAACGGCTATACCATGGTGGTTGATGCCCGCAGAGCAAACTGCACTTTTCTAGCAGCCAACTTTAACCGGAAATTCACATCAAAAACGCACCATGCCAATCACTTTACCGTGTTTGACATCGAGCCTGTCTAGAACAAGGCACAAATTTGTAGTTAACAAAACAGTCAATAACAAGCAGCGGCGCTTAGCGCGCATAATTCTCATGAAGGGGGAAAGGCAGACTAAATGGCGGTGACGGTGGGATTCGAACCCACGTTACGCTATAAACGTAAACACGCTTTCCAAGCGTGCGCCTTAAGCCACTCGGCCACGTCACCTTACCAAAACTTTGTCGCACAGTAGCCAGATTGCCTTAAAAGTGCAAGTCTGTTTTGTGCTATTGCGGCAAAACTTTAAAATGCCGCTTTGAGACGCAAGTTTTGGCTGGTACAATCATTTCTATCGACAACTTATGAACGCAAAAATCTTATGAAACCCTTACATTTTTTCTTTTTTATCGTCACGATTCCGTTCCTGATTTCTTTAGGCCATGACTTGTATGTGTTTTATGCCGAACAAAACAGCAATATAGATTTAAAAACGATCACAAAAATTTATACGGAAGATCGCCCGGGGAAAAGTTTTGATTTTGCCAGTTTTGGGTATATCTGGACCACGTATAGCCCTGATAGCTATCAATTAATGTCACAAAGTTTTGATCCCGCAGAATGGGCCGGTATTCAGGAATTTCTAAAATTCAAATCGAGCATTTTGTTTGGCGTTTTTGCCGTATTCATGTATCTCTGCGGGGCGCTTTTTGCCCTGTTAAACAGGCCAAAACAGGCTAAAAAAATCCGCCGGCGCACCTAAAGATTTTTTTATAAAGAACTGTATTGATTGTTGCGATGGGACAGGTTTGTAACCTCCTTATCCAGCAGGGCCAGGTCTTCTGGTCTGGACAAACGATGATCACCATCTTCAATCAACACAATATCCACTTCAGATTTTGGAAAAGCCTTTTCAATGCGCGCCGTTACTTCCCACGGGACATCAGGGTCGGCCATGCCTTGTATCAACACCATCGGCACGTCAATATCCTGTTCCGCATCCAGCAATAAATGCTGCTTTCCATCTTCGAACAGGGCTTTTGTTAAAATATAGGGTTCATCGTAATCATTGGGCAATTCGGCCCGGCCTTTTTCTTCTATCTCTTGCCGCTGCGATTCGTTCAGGCGGTTAAACCACATATCAATGGTGAAATCCGGCGCGGCCGCAATGCCGATGATCCCATGCAAGAATTTTTCGCGCTCTCTGGCCACCAAAAGGGAAATCCACCCCCCCATGGAAGACCCCACCAAAATCACCTTATCTGCGGCAATATGGTCAAAAATATCCAGAGCGTCCCCTTTCCACGACCCGATTGTACCATCGACAAAATCCCCGCCGGATTGGCCGTGTCCGGTGTAATCAAACCGCAAGAATCCCTGGCCTCTGGCTTTGCACTGGGCCTCAAGATACGTGGCCTTTGTTCCATTCATATCGGATTTAAACCCGCCTAGAAAAAACACATGAGGCAAATCTTTTCCTTCACCCACAGGGGCGCTATAGTGATACGCGATATCATTTTTACCGCTGCGCTTTAGAAATTGACACTCCATGTGTATTCCCTCCGAAATAATTATACAAAAACGAGCATTGCTTTACTTGCGAAAAGCCTTGGCACACATTATAGATACATAACGGAGAGTTTAAAGTGTAAAGATGGTAATGAATTCCTTTCCATTGCAACCGGTCATCATGCAAATCATCCCCGCGCTGGGCGCTGGAGGCGCGGAACAAGGGTGCCTTGATGTTGCGGAAGAATTAGTTAATTCCGGCGCGCAGGCCATTGTTGTTTCAAATGGGGGCCCGCGAGTGCATGAATTGGCCCGGTGCGGCGCCGTCCATATTGAAATGCCGGTGCACAGCAAAAATCCCTTGGTGATGTTGCAGAATATAAGGCGCATTCGCAACCTGATCACCCGGTATAACGTCAATGTCGTCCATGCCAGAAGCCGGGCCCCGGCCTGGAGCGCCTATCAAGCCTGCAAAGGCACCGCCGCGCATTTCATAACCACATGTCATGCCCCGTACAACATTTCTGGTAACCTAAAGCAGCTGTATAACAGTTCAATCGCCAAAGGTGAGCGCGTCATCGCCATATCAAAATATGTCGCGCAATACCTGCAGGATCATTATCAGGTAAACCCGGAAAAAATTCGCTTAATCCCCCGCGGAATTGCCCTTGATCGCTTTCATCCCACGGCGGTCACGCCGCAACGCCTAATCACTTTGGCACAGGAATGGCGCATTCCAGATGGCGCCAATGTTATTATTTTGCCCGGGCGAATCACACGCTGGAAAGGGCATCATGTCTTGATTGAGGCGGTGGCGCGGTTAAAGCGTGATGATATTTTCTGCGTTTTAATCGGATCTGACCAAGGGCGGACAAAATACCGCGAAGAATTGGAAAACACCATCAAGGAAAAGCATCTGGAAGGTCAGGTTCGCATTGTCAATCACTGCAATGACATGCCAGCCGCCTATATGCTGGCCAGTATTGCGGTATGCCCATCGACCGACCCGGAAGGGTTTGGCCGCATTCCCGTGGAAACACAAGCCATGGGTCGCCCGATTATCGCTGCTGACCACGGCGGGGCGCAAGAAACCATCATTCGCGGGGAGACAGGCTGGCTGGTTAAACCCGGCAGTGCAGAAGAGCTGGCAAAGGCCATTAACGAAGCCTTGGCCCTGACGCCCAACCAAAGATCCATTCTGGCCACCAGAGCCATGGCCCATATTGCACAACATTTTACGCGCGAACAAATGGTTGATGAAACACTGGATGTCTATGCTGAATTGCTAAAAGGGGAAATGCCAGGCCCGCATTCAACGCAAAAACCGTTTCATATTCAAACACAAAATGCCGCCGAATAGAGTTTTTAATCACATGGACAAACAACAGCGTAAAAGCCCCGACAACATTCTGGTCATTAAATTAGGCGCGCTTGGCGATTTCATACAGGCCACCGGCCCCATGAAGGCCATTCGCAATCATCACAAAGATGCGCGGTTAACCCTTCTGACAACCAAGCCCTTTGTACGCATTGCCGAGGCTTGCGGGTATTTTGACGATATAATCATTGATGAAAGACCCCGGTTTTATGAGCCGCAAAAATGGTTTGCCCTGAAAAAACAGCTGAATAACGGCCACTTTACCCGCGTTTACGATTTACAAAATAATGACCGGACTTCGCTATATCTGAAGCTGTTTTCCCCAAAGCCCGAATGGGTTGGCGCGGCCAAAGGGGCCTCGCATCGCAATACTTCTCCGCACCGTACAGCCGGGCATGCCTATGACGGACATGTGCAAACCTTAAAATTGGCCGGCATTCAAGGCGTAGAGATTGATACACTGGATTGGGCGACCGGGGAAGAAAACCATAAAGGTCTGAAAAAACCCTATGTTCTGTTCGCTGCAGGATCAGCACCTGGACGCACGGAAAAACGCTGGCCTGCGCAAAAATATGGTGTCTTGGCCTCTCGCATCCATGATTTGGGGTATCAACCTGTCCTGATTGGGACGATTGCGGAAATTGACGTAAACCACATTATTAAGAAGGCCTGCCCGCAGGCGCTGGATTTAACCGCCAAGACATCCCTTTTTGATCTGGTCGCATTGGGGCGCAATGCCGCGGCGGCAATTGGCAATGATACCGGACCAATGCACCTGATTGCACCGACAACATGTCCCTGCACGGTATTATTTTCCCGCCACAGCAACCCGAACCGCCATGCCCCGAAAGGCATCAATGTAAATGTTATTTACCGCGAAGATTTGGAAAGTTTAACGCCGGAAGATGTTTTGCAGGCATTTTCGCCTAGACACGACCTTGCCCAGACCGCCAAATGCAGCACAATATCACATTAAAAGCGCGTGATTCACAAAACCTGTAGCACTCATAACAGAGGGCTTAGGCGACCCCGCCAATTGCATCCAGGCAATAAATATCACTTAAACACTTGAGCAGTGATTTCGTTGCTCCGTCATGCATGGAATAATAGATCGTTTGTGCTTCACGCCGCGTATCGACAAGGCCATCACGCCTTAAGCGTGCCAAATGCTGGGACAGTGCAGATTGGCTCAACCCGACAATCTCTTCCAGCTCCCCCACACTTTTTTCACCTTTGTAAAGCGCGCATATAATAATAAGGCGCTTTTCATTTGACAGAGCCTTTAACAGCCCCGCCGCGGTATCGACATTCTGTTCTATCGTTTTAATGTCCATATTATATTTTAAACTATTTTGCGTCATGGCGCCACATGTTAAGTTATTAATTTACATAAAATTTTACGCAGACAACTCAATATATACTCAGCAATATACACAAGATTAATATCTACACAGTGTTTACAATAATTGTAACCTGCGGTTTTACTTATTATATACTAAAACAACTTCAAAAAATATTAAACGTAAATAACCATACAAAAAATATTGTTCTTTTATTTATACAAAAACAATAGAACAAAATCAAAGGCTTTTAATAATTATCCCAACAAACGATCTTGATCATGCTTATTTATCCTTTATAAAGAATAGAGAATAAATAATAATGGATAACAATGTCAGAATTATCACGCCGCGGTTTAATGTATGTCATGTCTTCCCCTTCGGGCGCCGGAAAGACAACCATTACGCGCGCATTGTTAAAAACAAATCGTGACGTCACAATTTCCATTTCCGCAACAACCAGACCACGCCGCGCCGGTGAAGTGCATGGACAGGATTATTTTTTTGTCACAACAGAAGATTTCCGCGATATGGTTGATAGCGGCGAGATGTTGGAACATGCCAAAGTTTTTGACCATTATTATGGAACGCCGCGCAGCCCGGTTGAAAAGGCGTTAAGCGCCGGTAAAGACGTTATTTTTGATATTGACTGGCAAGGGACGCAACAATTGCGTGAAATGGCGCGCGAAGATCTGGCCACGGTGTTTATCCTGCCGCCATCGCGGGCCGATTTAGAAAAACGCCTGCGCACCCGTTCGCAGGACACGCTGGAAAGCGAGGCTGATATTCGCGGACGTATGTCCAAGGCCGCGGATGAAATGTCGCATTATTCGGAATATGATTACGTCATCATTAACAATGATGTCGAAGAAGCCATCCGTAAAGCCCAGCTGATATTAGATGCGGAACGGCTAAAACGGCGCCGCATTGCCGGGCTATCAAATTTTGTGCGCGGCCTGAAAGAAGGAATCTAGCCCGGGCTTTGCGTGCCCGCGGAAGCCTGCATCTTTTCAAGATATTGTGCCAGGGCTATAAAATCCGCTACCTCTAAATTTTCTGCCCGCGCCATAGGGTCCAGCCCCAATGATTCAATTGCGGTGATGAAAGGTTTCAAACTGGCCCGGATCATCTTTCGGCGCTGATTAAAGGCCATGGCGGTAATACGTTCCACAGAGGCAAATGACGGCTGATCCCCGCTCAAAGATTTCGGAACAAACCGAACAATGCTGGAGCTCACTTTGGGCGGCGGCGTGAAGGCCGATGGCGGCAAGTCATATACTTTTTGTACCGCACATAGCCATTGTGTAATAACAGACAAACGCCCATAAGCCTTTGTACCGGGTTTCGCCGTAATGCGGTCAGCGACCTCTTTCTGAAACATCAAACCCATAACGTTGATATCGTCTTTGTTACCGGCAATAATACGCAGCCACCCAATCAATAGCGGGCTGGCAATGTTATACGGCAAATTGGCCACAATACCGCGCGGCCCGGGCGCCAATTCTGTAATATCACCCTCCAGCGCATCCTGATGCAAAACGCGCAAGCGCCCGCCTGATTGAGCTTGCAAATCTTGCAAAGCCGCAATGGCGCGCGCATCATATTCCAATGCAATGATTTGTTTTGCCTTTGATCGTAATAACGAACGCGTTAAGCCGCCAGGCCCGGGCCCAATTTCAAAAACCGTCATATTGGGCGTCATGTTCGCGTCAATGAAGGAAACGATTTTATCGGTAATGTTTCCGTCTAATAAAAAATTCTGCCCGAGAGATTTTTCCGCCCGTAAATTATGGGCCGATATCACCTCACGCAGCGGAGGAAGCCGGTCCAGATACTCCAGCCCCGGGTCAGACACGGGTATCAATAAAGGCTTGCGCCTTTAAATCCTGTAGATGGCGGCGTTGTAAACGTTCCAGCCGTTGCGTCCCTATTGTGCTGGTCATCCCCTCAACCGAAGGCATGGTCTCTTCAATAATTTCGCGTTTATCACGCAGCAGGAAGATATGGTACCCACTCATGCCTTTAACGGGGGCGCTAATACCATTGACATCAAGACCGGTGATGGCGTTTTCAAGGTCCTGATCCAGCTGACCCTGTTGAATCCAGCCCAAATCCCCGCCTTTGGCGGCGCCAGCGGATTTTGAGAATTGCTGCGCCACGCGGAAAAATGGAACCTTACCATCCTGCATATCCCGCGAGAGCTTATTGGCGAGCGCCCGGATATCATTGGCCTCTTTGGGGTTATCAATCGCAAGAAAAATCTCGGCGACATGATATTCTGTTTTGCCAATATTATCACGCAGGCGCGACAGCGCATCTTCAACATCAGCATCCGTCACTACAATTTTTGGACGAATAGAGGCCTGAATAACCCCGCCCCAGGCAATTTGCGATTTAATCTGCCGGTACATGGTATTGATATTAATGCCCGCGCGGGTCAGCATTTCGCGAAACTGATCGGCTTCGGCATTATTTTGCTGAGCCAATTGCGCAAAACCGGCCTCAATTTGTTCCTGCGTTACCTCGACCTCAAGGCGCTCGGCCTCCTGAAGTTTAATTTGTTCTTCAATCAACGCATCAATCACGCTCGGGCGAATCTGGTTGCGCATATTTTCATTATCCGGCATGCCTGACGATCGTATAATCAATGTCACACGATCTTTCACATCAGACATCGTGATGGCATCTTCATTCACAACAACCGCGATACTTTCACTGCGGGCCAAAACCGGCGCCGTCACCATAAGCTGCCCGGCAACCATTAAAGTTAAAACAAGTAATAATTTACGCATAGAACCTACAAATAATTTCATTACGAATACGTGTTACCTATATAGAGTGGAAAGCCCCTCTATGCAAATCACGATGCCTCTTTTACATTGGCAAATCGCCCGCCAGGCTGATACCGGCTAAGGTAATGCGGTAAAATACTGCTCATCGCTGTTGATTCAATCCCCAGCGTTTCCAGAGACAGAGCATCCTCGGTAACCACATTATCGGTTTTCAATGATTCAACCTGATCCGGCGTTAACAAGGGGGTTGGCATCAAAGAAAAGATCGCACCCTGTATTTTCGCAATCGCCCACGGCAAAGTAACCAGAGGTTTTGGATCATGGGTATATTCGAACATAATTTCATATAAGTCTTTAAACGTGACCACATCCGGGCCGCCCAATTCATAGGTTTTACCTTGCGGATTATCCGCACCGGCAGACGGATTCATCAGGCACGCCATAACCGCATCAGACACATCACCAACATAAACCGGCTGAAATTTTGTCTGACCACCGCCAATCAATGGCAAAAACGGAACAATCGGGGCCATGCGGGCAAATTTATTAAAAAAGTCATCATCCTCACCAAAGACAATACTGGGGCGCACAATACTGGCCTGCGGGAAGGCCGCTCTTACGGCTTTTTCCCCATCAAATTTACTGCTGGCATACCGGGATGTGCTGGCCTCAATGCCCAGCGCGGACACATGGACAAAACGCTCCACGCCCTCTTTGGCGCAAGCCTGGGCAATCGCGGCCGGAATATCGGAATGGATACGCTGGAACGAATTCTTTTTCTTCTCAAACAAAATGCCAATACAATTAACAACATAATCACAGCCCGACACGGCCTGCTCTATACTCTGGGGATCACTATAGTCACAAGGAAACGGCACAACCTGGCCCACACTGCCGCAGGGGCGCAAGAAATACGCGCTTTCCGGCACCCGTGTCGCCACCTTGATACGAACCCCGTGCGCGGCCAATTCCCGAACAATTTGCGTCCCAATAAAGCCGGTGCCACCAAAAATACATGCTGTTTTATAATCTGTCATATCAGAACTCTATGGCAGAGTGAGCCTAAGCTCAAGTCTGTATTTTTATCTTTCAACATTTTACAATATGTAAAGATTGTCAAAATGCGGCAACATGCAGACATAAATACGCTTTTAAAGCTGGCGCAACCAATAAAATACGGAACTTTATACCCGAGCACAGCGGAGTTACAATTTTTGAACAAAGCTGTCCAATACGCGCTTGCGGCCGCCCGATTCAAATGCAATATCCAGCTTATGCCCATCAATATTGATAATCACGCCTTTGCCGAATTTATCGTGGAAAACCTGATCCCCGCGGCCCAAAATATCACCGCTATCCGATTTCACCTTGCGTTCATGAATTGGCGTTGGCGGAGCCGCGCGCCGTTTGGGCTGAAAACCGCTGGAATCCCAATGGGAAGAACGCCCCGCGCCATAGCTGGCCGCGATATCGGAACTTTTTTTAATATGGGCAGGCGGCAATTCATCGACAAATCGTGAAGGAATGGAGCTCACCCAGTTCCCATACATGCGGCGATTGCCCACATATGATATATAAGCGCGTTTTTTCGCCCGCGTAATGCCCACATAGGCCAGGCGGCGTTCTTCCTCCAGCCCCTTCAGGCCATTTTCATCCATTGATTTTTGTGACGGGAACAACCCTTCTTCCCAGCCCGGCAGAAAAACAGCATCAAATTCGAGGCCCTTGGCCCCATGCAGTGTCATAATCGATACATGCTCACCCAAATCATTATTCTGGGTATCCAGAACCAGCGCCACATGTTCCAAAAATTCCTGCAGGCTGTCATATTCCTGCATACCGGAGATTAATTCCTTTAAATTTTCAATACGGCCCGGGGCTTCCGGCGTTTTATCCATTTTCCACATATCAATATACCCGGATTCTTCGAGCACCATGGCCGCCAATTCGGCATGATGCATCGTCTCCAGCAAGCTGCGCCATCTTTGCATATCATCCATAAACTTCATCAATGTCGCCTTCACCTTTGGCCGCAGCTCATCAGTCTGGGTAATATCAAGGATTGAATCATTTAAGGAAATTTGCCGCGCCCGCGCATAGGCATATAACGTATTGACCGTGGCGTCGCCAATGGCCCGTTTCGGGGTGTTAATGATGCGCTCCAGCGCCAGGTCATCGGCTGGCTGCATCACGATTCGCATATACGCCAGCGCGTCCCGAATCTCCATACGCTCATAAAATCTTTGGCCGCCAATAACCTTGTACGGCACGCCAATCTGTATAAAACGCTCTTCAAATTCACGCGTTTGAAAACCGGCCCGCACCAGCACGGCCACCTCATTCAGGGAATAACCCGGCTCCCCGCCGCGCGGGCGCTGTAATTGTTCAATTTCTTCGCCGACCCAGCGTGCCTCGGCCTGCCCATCCCACAGCCCATGCACCAAAACCTCTTCGCCGTCTCCGGCTTCACTCCACAGCGTCTTACCAAGCCTGTCGCCATTATTGGCAATGACGCCCGCCGCGGCATTTAAAATATGATTGGTGGAACGGTAATTTTGTTCAAGACGGATAATCTTTGCGCCTTCAAAATCTTTTTCAAAACGCAGGATGTTGCCAACCTCGGCCCCGCGCCATCCGTAAATGGATTGATCATCATCCCCGACGCAACAAATATTATTCGACCCCCGCGCCAAAAGCCGCAACCAAAGATACTGGGCCACGTTGGTATCCTGATATTCATCCACCAATATATATTTAAAGCGGCGGTGATAGTCTTCCAGAACATGGGCATTATTCGGGTCACGCAAAATTGTAATCATATGCAGCAATAAATCACCAAAATCACAGGCGTTAACGGCGCGCAAACGATCCTGATAGATACGGTACAAAACCTGCATTTTTCCATCCGCGGCCTCACCGGCATCATTTTCATCAACCTTATCGGGGGTTAAGCCGCGGTCTTTCCAACGATCAATATATTGAATCATGGCCTTGGGGGGCCATTTTTTATGATCAATGCCGTTGATTTCCATGATCTGTTTTAACAGGCGTAGCTGGTCATCCGTATCCAGAATTGTGAAATTGGAACTCAGCCCCACCAAATCGGCATGGCGGCGCAACATCCTTGCCGCCAACGAGTGAAAAGTGCCCAGCCACCAGCCATCAACAGGCGCGCCGCCCATAAGCGCACTCACGCGCTCGCGCATCTCAAGGGCCGCCTTGTTTGTAAAAGTCACGGCCAAAATCTGGCTGGGATAGGCGCGGCCCGTATTAAGCAAATGCGCAAGCCGCGTTGTTAACACCCGCGTTTTACCCGTCCCTGCACCGGCCAGCACCAATACAGGGCCATCCAGCGTTTCCACGGCTTCATTTTGCGACGGGTTTAAGCCGTTCAAATAAGGAAAGCGGTCTTGCATTGCGGGGGCTCCCGGGAAAGGTATATCATCACTCGTCATATTCTGCATTCCATTAAGCTATGGCGCATTTCATATGCTTGCAAGCCTTTCAGTGAAGTTTGCCATGAATCACGGGGATGAATCGTTTGACATTTATCATAACGCTACTTATACAAAAATTCATGCCTGATACAACAATCAAACATCCTGTCATTTACCACCCGCGATATAAACTGGGCAGCGGCTGGTTAAAGTATCTGCATAAACTGGATATGGATAAACCCGGCGATTTATACCGCGCCCTGTTGCAAAAAGGATTGATTGATGCCGACCACATATACACAGCGCCGCAGGCCACAAACGCGCAATTAAAACTGGCCCATAATCAGGATTATATAGATAATAAAATCGGCAATAAGGTCTGGTTGGCCGATGTCTTTCAATTAAACCTTATTAAATGGGTTCCCTTCACACTAACGCAGCACCTATTGGTTACGCCGCTTTTATACCATACCGGCGGCACCATATTGGCCGGGGAATTGGCGGCAGAAAAGGGGTGGGCCATGAATTTGGGCGGCGGCGCCCATCACGCCCATGCCAATGATGCCAGCGGGTTTTGTATGGTGGCCGATATCACCATGGCGATCAAAAACCTACGCCAGCGACACAAACATATGCGCAATATCATGATCATTGATCTGGACGCACATCAGGGTAACGGGCCAGAACGTGATTTCGCAAACGACCCTGATGTCTATATCATTGATATGTTTACATACGGCGTCATGCCCGATGGCGACATGTTTTACCCGGATGACCGGCGGGCAATGCAGCGCATAAACATACCTGTTAAGCTGAATTTTAATACAAAAGATGATACCTATCTGCAAAAGCTGCAAAATGCGCTCAAGACTGCCAAAACAGACTTCGCCCCGGACATGATCTTTTACATCGCCGGTTCCGACATTCTGGAAGATGACGCCCTCGGTATGCAAGCCATCACAAAATCAGGGCTCATAGAACGGGATGAAATGGTGTTTGCCTTTGCCAAAGAACTGGGGGCGCCGATTGTCAGTGTTCAGGCCGGTGGATATCAACCCAATCTAGGGAAAATCGTGGCCGATTCGATCGAAAATCTGGATAACAAGTTTAACCTGTTTTAATAACAATCAGGTCGAGCTGCGTTTACGCGGGGCAGGCGCGGCGGCAATCTGGTTACGGCCATTATGTTTGGCGGTATAAAGCGCGGCATCGGCCCTGGCGATTAAATCTTCAACGCTTTCACCATTTACAAATTCGGCCACACCGCCAGACAATGTAATGCGCCCCAGTTTTTCACCATTGGCGCGGTTAATCACTTCTTTCCCGGCAACGGCTTTACGCAGAATGTCGCCAACCTTTAACGCGCCCTGCAACGGTGTATCCGGAAAAATAATTGCAAATTCCTCACCGCCATAGCGTGCGGGCAAATCACGGCCCTTGACACCTTCGGTCAAGGTCATGGCCACCAGACGCAAAACCTGATCACCAACCTGATGGCCGAAATTATCGTTGAAGCTCTTAAAGTGGTCAATATCCATCATAATCAGTGAAAATGTCGTCCCGTTTGCTTTTGCTTCTGCTGCAATGCGCTCAATCTCCGCATCAAATGCCTTACGATTGGCCAGCGATGTCAAGCCATCGGTCAGGGCCTCTTTGCGCACCATTTCCAGGTCACGGCGCAGCTCCTGCATCACAGCAGATGATTTCGTGAGTTGTTCTTCCAGAATTTTATTCTGGCCCATCATGTTTTCAGTGTCACTCATGACGTCTTTCAGAACGCGTTCCATCGTTTCTTTGGACATATCGCCGCTCAGCTTTTCTTTAGCATCGTTCAGCGTCATATTATACTGGGAAGTCGCCGATTTTACATTGGTAACGGCACCGGTGACCCCCTTGATTGTTTCATGGATACGGTCCCCTGCCTCGCGCACGCGCTCCGATTCGCGCCCTTCGCTCAAGAAACGGTGATGCAATTCCCGGCAACGCTCTTCCGTGATGGTTTGATTATTGGTGACCAGAATATCAATGGCGCGAATCACTTCCGGATTTATTTCAGAATAATACACATACCACAGCTCATATATCTCAGGTGTAGGCGCAAGGCCAAGCTCATGAATTTGCTCAAAGGCTTGAGCAGCGTATACATTGGCTTTTTCTACAGAATGTGAATATTGCAATTAATTAACCTGAAATTTTCTTATCAATTTAGCAGGCTTCGTGTATCACGCCAACCTGAAAATTCATATCTATCAACTCTCTATGAAAGCCAGTTTTGAATTTTCAATTCCGCCTGCTCTAAATTCTGTGCTACATCAAATATTGTATCGGCATCTTTATGAAGAAAACCTAAATCTCCGCATTTATTTATCATGTCTATGAGGGATAGCCAAAAATCATCAACATTCACCAGCAAGATCGGCTTTTCAAGAATGCCCAATGTGCGCCATGTAATCACCTCGAAAAACTCAGCCATCGTGCCCAAACCACCTGGTAAAATAACAAAATAATCTGCCAGCTTTCCCATTGTCATCTGACGTTCATGCATAGTCTGGGTCACATGTAAACGGGTAATATTTTCATGCGCTTTTTCTTTGCCTGTCAAAAAATCGGGAATAACGCCTGTCACCTCCGCGCCGCGTTCCAGCGCCCCATCCGCAACAGCCCCCATCATGCCGCTATGTGATCCGCCATAAACCAGATCAGCCCCTGAATTTGCAATACAGCGCCCTATCCGGGCGGCCAGTTCATAATACCCTGAATCCAGCCCATCACTGGCAGAACAAAAGACACAGACAGATTTTTTCATCAATTCATTTTACCTTCATCGGACCTATTGACATCGATGGGAAGAAAATCAAAGCCATCTTGACCATATATCAGGGCAAATTCCCCGCAGGATTCCGTCACCACAACCACCCTGGACGGTTCGCACGTATCCTCTGTCAGGCTTTGTTGCAAAACAATCTGCGCAATATCATTACATGCGCGCTCTTCAGAATTGGTTTCATCAGACTTTCTGGTAAGCGGTACGTCAAATATACGCGCCGATGGTTGGCCAATGGATGGGTTTTCAATCAAGCCGACAACAAAAAAACCGGCCTTACGATTGCTGGTATCATTTTTAATACCCAGAATGAAATTTTCTTCCTGACCATCGCAATTAAAATCACCTTTAATCCGGCTATTGGCCTTCCAATAGATATCGCCATAGCTGTCATTCAAGACATTTTCCCAGCGGGGTGTGATGCCCTGATATACATTTTGGCTCTCTATATCGCTGCGTGACAGATGTAAAATTTCCTGTCGTTTTTCGCTCAGGCGCACCAGACAATATAATTCTTTTACACGCTTTAGTGATTCTTTTTCTTCACTATGGGCTTCCCATTCACATTCTGTATCACGATATGACACCCATTTTTGCTGGGTTTCTTTAAACAGATCCGCATCATCATCGCTTAAGGAAAGCAAAATTTCATCAAACGCAACGGCAAGCTCCAGCTTCTTTTTCTCATAATATGTGTTCAAACACCCCACCAGATTGGCCGTCGTTTTAATCCCTTCACAGAATTTTCCGGCGTTTTGCGCCTGCCCCTGCGAAGCAGAAAAGCCCGTCATTAACAAAACGAATAAAACAAGAATAAGCCTTTTCACGCATGCCTCCAGACAATACACACTTTCATTATTTATCTATTTATATTGTAAGTGTCGGCACGCCGCTTTGAAAGAGCAAATTTACATCATCATCGAAGATGGACGATTTAAGCCCGCGGCGCGTTCTAACGCGGCTTCCTGATTGAAGGATAATTTAAATTCATTGGCTTCACGCGCGGCATTTTCGGCCATGATGGCCTGCGCGCTGGCAAATTCGATATCCAGGCCCTCAAAATCCATACGCGGCGGATATTTTAATCCATCACCCACCATATCCACGGCGGCAGAGGCATATGTTTCCATGTTTTCCGCCGTCAGCGAATCACCGCCGGCAATGGTTTTCATGAATTCTTCATTGCCAGCCGATAATTCGGCTTCAACGCGGCTGGCCGTGGCATTTTCACCCATATGGGCTTCATTATAATTTATCTGCGCTTCATTGGCTTTGGCATTATCAATTGATGCCTGTGTCTGTTGCATTACCGGGTCTTGGCTGACATCACGCTGGCAAAATTGCAATAACTGATTACCATTTTGAACCGCATCAAAATTATACTCCGGATAGGGCAATTCAAATGGCGGCGTCGTATCAAACACTGTACGCATTTGTTCTTGCTTGCTCGCCTCTTGTAACTGGTTCAAGGCCTGATCCAATATCTGGCGAGTTTCTTCTGTGCCAAAACGGGCATTTTGTTCCTGCACCGCGCTAACCACGCTATAGATTGATCCGGCAATTCCTGTAGGATCAACCATCGTTGCCGCCGCCTGTACCTTTGTGGCACCGGCGGCCGGAAAAATCTGGCCAATAAACTCTTTTCCTTGTTCGGGCCCCAACACCTCGGTCACGGCTGCTTCTATATTGGCTTTAATTTCGGTATCGGCCTGCATATAATTGCTTTGCACGCGCATGGCCTCGCCCGGGTCTGTATTCACATCCGGCCCTTGCACATCAGCGGCCGAGGAGGCATCCATCTTTGAGATGGCGTTATGGCTGAAATTTGTTTTTGTGAAATCTGTAACGTTCAATTGGGTATGAACGGATTTCTCACCGCCCATATTCTGATCAAAAACACTAAAATCATTGTAATCGCGTGAAACGGTCTGTTGATCCGGCGCAGATATCTGCCCAAGATCCCTGATTGACTTATCCATACCATTTTTGGTCTGGTTTACCATTTACACACTCTCTTATTCCAAATTACTTAACATTTTAGCCTAATTATGCTTAATAAAGTATTAGGACGCACATCACCGCGTCCCCTAATATTACTATATTAAGCCCAAAATAACAAATTTATATAGATTAACCGATTGAAATAAAACGATTAATACCGCTTGATAATTTTATGAAAAAAACAGGGCTTTACAGGTATTGCCCGGGCAAATTACGGTGAACGGCGTTAAAATCATTCAACCTTTTGGCATCTATCTGTTCGGCCTTGTCAATGGACTGCAAAGACAATGGAACGCCCTTATCGGCGCGGTTTTCATTGGCCGCCTGCACACCATGAATATGCGCGCGCTGACCCAGTAAAATCTGGAAACCATAATCCTGTTCCAACGGGCGGTGAACGGCATCAAAGATCTTTGATACATCCTGGCCATCATCCGCATTGGGTATCGCCGCCGCCCTATATCCAGTATTCGCCCAGTTCACATCGAAAATGTCACGCCCGGCAAAGCCGCCGCCGCACATACCGGTGCTACGGAATTGATCCTCAAAACGCGCTTGCAACTGCTTTTTATTGGCGCCGCCTTTGCGGTCCGCCTTGATGTAACCCAGAACACTGGCCAGTGCCAATGCCGATACCGCAGGGGCCAAAACGGGCATCGCAAAAGCCGTAGCCGCCAACATACCATCTTTGGCAGGATTAAATAAATTCGCGGCTTTGGCATCACCAACGCCTGCCATACCAAATTGACGATCCAGTTTTTTACGGGCATCAAGCGCCCCTGCAATGGCCCCATGCAAATCGGCTTTGGCGGTTTTAACCTGATTCTGTAACTGGTCAATCGGTGCCGATATTTTGGTGTCATAGGCTTTCATGGGACTGACATTTACTGATGACACAGGCACCGCTGCTTGCTCTGGCATATGCAACGCACCACCAAACCCTTGACGAAGGGCTCCACCATCTTGCATCGGGGCAACTGATATACTCATTTTTTTCCTAATCGTTCAGGGCAATACGGCGATAACTTAAGGCTTCGGCAATATGGGATCGTTCAATAAGATCACTGCCTGCCAAATCGGCAATCGTACGTGCCACCTTTAACAAACGGTAATATCCGCGTGCCGAAGTTTTAGCATTTTCCATAGCCTTGTTCAATAAAATACGGGATTCGTCTGTCATTTCAGTAACTTGCTCTAAAACATGTCCCTGCGCATGTGCGTTTTGGGTAATATCAGCCCCCAATGCGGAAAAACGGCGGGCCTGCCGGTCACGGGCGGCCTGCACGCGCATTGCTACGGCCGCGCTTGTCTCCCCCCGATCGGCATTTTGCAAATCCGCGACCGAAACCGCGGGCACATCAACCTGCATATCAATCCGGTCCATAACCGGCCCCGATATTTTCGATTGATAATCCCCCGCGCAGCGCGGCGCTTTATTGCATTCCAGATCACTATCGCCCAAATGCCCGCAACGACATGGATTCATCGCCGCGATCAACTGGAACCGGGCCGGAAAATTGACATGCGAATTGGCACGCGCCACCAGCGCATTGCCACTTTCAAGGGGTTGCCGCAAGGCCTCTAACGTGCTGCGGTTAAATTCCGGCAATTCATCAAGAAATAAAACCCCATTATGCGCCAACGATATTTCGCCCGGTTTTACCTTCTGGCCGCCGCCAATCAATGCGGGCTGGGACGCGCTGTGATGCGGGTCACGATAAGGACGGTGACGCAATATTCCCCCCTCGGGCAAAGTACCGGCCAATGAATGGATCATCGACACTTCCAGCGCCTCTCGCGGTGACAGTGGGGGTAATATACCCGGCAAACAACTGGCCAGCATCGACTTTCCCGATCCGGGCGGACCAATCATCAATAAATTATGTCCGCCGGCCGCGGTAATTTCCAAGGCGCGCTTGGCCGTCTCCTGCCCCTTGACCTCGGAAAGATCAGGAATTTTGCGTGCATCCATATCATTCAATCTGGCCTCGGGCTGTGAAAGCACCTGCGTGCCTTTAATATGGTTGATCAACTGCAATAAATTATGCGGGGCCAATATCTCAATATCACCCGCCCAGGCAGCCTCACCGCCGCACACTTGCGGGCAAATCAGGCGGTTGTCATTCGCGCTGGCATGCATGGCTGCCGGCAAGACACCCGCCACCGCGCGGATGGAGGCATCCAGCGATAGCTCCCCCAGCACAACATAATCGGCCAGATCATCCTTTGGGATAACATCCATCGCGGCCAACAGACCAAGCGCAATGGGCAAATCAAAATGCGATCCTTCCTTGGACAAATCTGCGGGCGCCAGATTCACGGTCAAACGCTTCGGCGGCAACGAAAGCCCCAACGCATGCAGCGCACTGCGCACCCGCTCCCGGCTCTCCGCCACAGCCTTATCGGGCAAACCGACAATTGTAAAAGCAGGAAGACCGTTCGAGATTTGAACTTGAACGTCAACTGGTTTTACATCGATACCTTGAAACGAAACTGTATTAACGCGCGCGACCATGCTATTTTATCGCATAAGAACAAAACAAGTACAATAAAATATTTATTGTCATAAGACTGGCTCTTCGATATATTATCGCGCATGGCTGATAAATGCGGAATTGTACAAAAAATATATGAACTTGCCTCACGGCCCGAGGAGGTTATGGATTGTGAGCACCATGATGTTAAGCCACATGAAGTAAAGCAATGGCTAGAATGCTTTGCCAATGGGATTCATTATATTTATGAAACTTACAATCATCTTCCTGGACGTTTCGGAATATTTAACAGTGTTTCCAACCATCTCCAGCAAGAAACAGACCACATCTTACTGATGGATGCCGAGGCCGATACTATTGTTGTAACGCGAAATTTTATTGCCAAAGACATCAAGAACACAAGGGGACTTAAAGCCATCTTTAGCAATTATAATACCGGACATCGCAGTGATTTTACCGGCCCTGAGATGTTTACCCTATTAGGGGTAGAAGAAGCGTACCACTCATATCAATATCAGCATATGGCGCATAAATATTCTATTGAGGATTGGCAGGCCGGTGCTAATCAAAACAATACTGGAAGTGACGATTATTACAAAAACAACCCAATAGAAAAAGATGCCAGCATTGTTATTTTGAAGGCCGCTGATGACCTTAAATTTGGTCTAAAGAACAAAGCACGTAACGATAACAACATTGATATCCACGCAGAGCAGCCAACATTCAGCATAAAATAAATACCGCAATAGTATTGTGCGGATAATCCCTGCAACATTCATACCGCGCCCCAATCTTTTACCATATTTTTAAACGAATCTTATTTTCTTCTCTATCTTAAGATTTGATTCATCTTTACCCGTTAAGAAGGTAGATATAGACAAAAACATGAAGAGAGAAAAACAATGTTAAACGATAAAGATCTCGCAGCACTGGTCACAAAACTGGAAGTTCCCATGGTGGTGGGCGCGGCCATTGAACACGGGGCCGAATTGCAGGACGACGTGCATTATGCCTTGCATGATCTTTTATCTGAAATGCAGCCGGATACGGCATTAATCGCCATCGCCCTCAGCGCCAAGGCCATTGCCGCGGCCTATTGCGGAACCGGATCAGGCAGTGAAATCGTAATCATGGAATGTGACCGCATGATTTCCGAATACGGCATGTTATGGCTGGAAAATTCGCGCCGCGGCCACATTGATAATTCTTATTTGATCAGCATCCTGGAAAATGTACCGGAAGATCTGGAATGTTTGGCCGAGCTGATTGACATTAATTTATGTTACGCCGCCTTTGATAACCCGGCCATTGCCGAGATTTGCGAGATTATGCAGATACAGGCGGGCGCCCACGCCATCATCGCGGAAGAATTTTTATCGGTCATGGAAATGGCCGCCGCGCAAAAGAAAAAGAATCAAACCGATGTACCGGCCAATATGGCCGCCGCCAATGCGAGCGAGACATTGAAATTTGCCGATAATATCGTGCAATTTCCCGGATAGACCGTTTTCTCCAACATCAAGAAATTAGGCCGCGTGTGCAAGCATGGGGCCTAATTTTTTACCGCCCAGAATATGCAGATGGAAATGCGGCACTTCCTGGCCACCATTACTGCCTGTATTCGCAATAACGCGGAATCCATCCTCTTTTAATCCTTTGTCCTTGGTAATTTTGGCCACAGCGCCATAAAGCGCCTTTATTTCTTCCGCGCTTGCATTGGCGCCAAAATCGTCAATTGCGATATATTGCCCTTTCGGAATAACCAGAATATGCACCGGCGCTTTCGGATCGATATCATGAAACGCCAGTACATGATCATCCTCGTAAACCTTATTACACGGAATTTCACCGCGCAGAATTTTGGCAAAAATATTATTCGAATCATATGTGCTCATGACGCTAATCCTTGACTTTGATAAAAACCGGATACAGATTACAGGAAAATAACACAAACGAAAACCCGTCAGGATACACGTTATGCGTCTTACTATGCTAAAAGCCAAAATTCACCGCGCCACCGTCACGCAAGCCGATTTGAACTATGAGGGCTCTATCACCGTTGATCAGGACCTTTTGGATCAGGCCGGAATTTTACCCTATGAGCAGGTGGACGTCTTGAACATCAACAACGGTGCGCGTTTTACTACCTATACCATTACCGGTGAACGCGGGTCAGGCATTATTGGCGTAAACGGCGCCGCCGCGCGTTTGGTACAAAAGGATGATCTGGTCATTATCTGCGCCTACGCACAGATGAAAGAAAAAAAGGCCCGGGACCACAACCCAACCGTATTATTAATGGATGAAAACAACCGCGTTAAAAATAGTATTTAATATAATCATTGACAATTTACCCTACCATATTTATAGTGCTGGCAATATTACGGCTGTTACATGAAGCATTGTAACCAATATGAAAGGATCCAAAATGACAACAAGAGCTGACGAAGAGCTTACAGAATTAAAGTTGGCATTAACGCATATATTTGACGCTGGATCGTACCAATCAAGAAACGCTGTTGCGGGCGAAGAGCTTGAAAGCAATAAGCCGGTGTTGGAATGGACAAAAATTACGGCGCCAGGTTCTCCGGCCTCGGAAGTCTGGTTGCGCGATGTCCTCATCGCAGAAATACACCAACGCGGCTTGCCTGAGAATGATGCCAAACTGCATATTGAGAATTTTATCCAATACCTTTATCAAGACCCACAATATGAGGCGTATTTGGATTTTATCCTTTCGCCAATATATAAACGTTCCGATATGGAAGTAGACTTAGTGTGGGAAGAACTGAACAAATATTTGGCGACTGAATTATCTCCCGAACAACAAAAACAGGGGCATTTTTCTTCGGAGCCAACGACTTTATTTGATACTTGGCAGCCTTAAACTATTCTGGATTTTCCTGACTACGTGAGGCCTTCTCAACCAAGCCGCCCACACCGAGACGTTGCCGCAGAACATCAAAAACGTCCTCAGGCGGTACATCATGATGCGCCAGCAAAACCAGCAGGTGAAACATCAAATCTGCCGCTTCTTCGGTAAAGCTCTCCCGGCGCTTTTTCTTGTCGGGCTGCGCATCAAGGCGCATCGCATCAATCACCAGCTCCACCGCTTCTTCACCCATTTTTTTGGCAATCTGCTTGGTGCCGCGCTTATAAAGGCCGGCGACATATGATTTTTTCGGGTCCGCATTTTTGCGTTCCTGAAGCGTTTCATACAGTAATGTGATTATATCATCCTGATTCATAGTGTTGTTTTACACCAAAGCATAGGCAATTAAAACTTGTAAAATTATCCGCCCTATATTATACATAACGCCGATGACATTGATACAGAGTAATAAAAAAGCCGCCAGCGCCGCAGATATTCAAAAATTGCTGGATGACACCCATGCGATGGAGGCCCCGCTGGGCGTGCCCGTTCTGTTTTTAGACGAACGTGATTTTCACGCCGTCGATTACAATTCCCCGGATGCCGCGCAAACAATTCGCGACCAGTTTTCTAAAAGGCTAAAAAACAGTTCTCAATTTTTTCAAGATGCTTATAAACAAATGCAAGACATGTATGGGCCAAACTATCGCCATACATTAGAGTATCAAAGCCTGCAAACGCTGGTCACACAAGTATTAAGGCCGGACGAAGAATGGAATTTGGCAGGAATGTGCATGCGCGTTCCGAATGAAAAAAACAAAAAAGGAAATGCCCATTCTTACAGTGAACACACCTTTATAGATCCATTATTGTCAATAATTGCCACCCACAACAACATAGAAAACCATGAGGACCTACCGCCGCATATTGCATGGGGTCTAAATTATTTCACAACATGGCATGAAATTGGGCATTCTGTTCAAGCCGATGAAACGCACGCTGATACCATCGCATCCGTAATGTGCCGGCAGGCCCTCGAAGATACATCAGTCGTGAAAATATGGGCTGATACCAATGTACTTGTATACGCCGCATTTTTAAATAATCCGCCATACTCCAGTTATAAATGGGATGCTGTTGAGGCTGTAGATCATATATCCAGATTGCCATTACATCAAATAGACCGCATGGATCAAAATCACATAAAACGCTTACGGTTTATAAATTTCCATAGCAATAAGAAGGCACCTTCACAAACATTAAAAGCAATCCTGGAAAAAGTGAATATTGAAGACCCCCCACTCTTTTCCGTCGAAGAAGTTAGTAAACTGGCAGAAGCATCCGAATATTTTCTTAAAAAATGGCAGCATAAAAAAGGCAAAGCTGAATACTCCATACTTCAGAGATTTCACCTTGCGGCCCATCGCAAAAGCAAAGGCATAGATGCCTACCGTGATGATACATTGGAAGATAAAATGTGGGGCAATGGCTATCGCCCGCACGGCTTGCCTAAAACCTTACCGGAATTCCTGCCTGCGCCATAGCTGCCTTGGCCTCTTGAATCGAATATTCACCGAAATGAAAAATCGACGCGGCCAAAACCGCACTGGCATGGCCTTGCGTAACCCCTTGTGTCAAATGATCCAGCGTACCCACACCGCCAGAGGCAATAATCGGGACATGCACCGCATCGGCAATGGCCCGGGTCAACGGGATGTTAAATCCGGCTTTCGTGCCATCGCGGTCCATAGAGGTCACCAGTAATTCTCCTGCGCCATATTCAGCCATTTTAACGGCCCATTCCACCGCATCAATACCCGTCCCTTTACGTCCGCCATGGGTGAAAATTTCCCAGCCCTCACTGCCATCTTCCTTGGCCTTGGCATCAATGGCCACCACAATGGCCTGCGATCCGCATTTATCAGAGGCCTGCTTAACAAAATCAGGGTTTTTTACCGCCGCGGAATTAATGGAAACCTTGTCCGCCCCGGCATTCAGCAAATGACGAATATGGGAAATTTCGCTAATGCCCCCGCCAACTGTCAGGGGGATAAACACTTCGTCTGCCACATGGCGCACCATATCGACAATGGTATCGCGCCCCTGATGGGTGGCGGTAATATCCAGAAAACACAATTCATCCGCGCCGGCATCATTGTAAATTTTGGCCTGTTCCACCGGATCACCGGCATCACGGATATCAACAAAGTTCACACCTTTAACAACGCGGCCATTATCGACATCAAGACAGGGAATAATTCGTGTTTTTAACATGGGGCTGAAATTATAGGCTTTGATCAAACGGCGCAAGTACGATTATCCCAACAAATCTATTGCCAAGGATAATTTTGACACAATGGGATAAACATGACATACAATCTCGGGTGAACAGGAGTAAAAATAATGTCAGCAACAAAAAACTTAAAAGCCACATTTTCATACGCCGCTGAAGACAGGCAAACGCAAATGAATGTATCCATATTGCCCACCGGCGAAACGGCAAAAGCATTACCAGACGATTTTAGTTTAAACGCAGCATGCCCGAAAAACATACCGCTGGAGGCCGTGTTAAAAACACTTACGCAAAATCTGTTTTCCAAATTGGATCAAAGTGATAAGCAAGCCTTAAATCTGTCCGATCCATGCGAAATAGAATTTAAAGACGTTAATGGCCATAACACCATTTCATTTACACTGGATATCTAGGCCGCGATTTTAAGGGCTTCTATCGGATCTATCGTCTCTTCATACAGGGCTTTACCTACGATCACGCCATTAACGCCATATTCTTCGGCGGCCTTCACATTGCGAATATCATCCAGAGAATGCGCCCCGCCCGAGGCAATAACGGGGATTGACGTTTCCTGCGCCAGCGCAATGGTTGAAACCGTATTGACGCCTTTGCCGGTACCATCACGGTCAATATCGGTGTAAATAATCGCGGCAACACCCGCATCTTCAAACATATGCGCCAGTTCATTGGCCTGAATATCGGCTTTATCCACCCAGCCATTGACCATGACCATGCCTTCAATTGCATCAATACCGACCACAATTTGCCCGGGGAATTCATGGCAGGCCTTTTTAACCAGATCCGGATCACTGGCCGCGGCACTGCCGATAATAACGCGGCTTACGCCTTCAGACAGCCAATGTTCAATCTGCTTGATATTACGAATACCGCCGCCAAGCTGTACGGGGATATCAACATCCTTGATAATATCACGCACCGCCCGGTGATTAACGGGGCTGCCTTGTATGGCCCCGTCCAGATCCACAACATGCAGCCATGAAAACCCCATAGAGGCCCATTTTGCCGCCTGATTCGCGGGGTTATCATTATACACGGTATCACGCGTCATATCGCCCTTATACAGGCGGACGCATTTACCTTCTTTTAAATCAATCGCGGGGTAAATAATCATATACAATGTATAATCAAGGCAAGGCGCGCTGGCAAGACGGATTCATCATGATCACCACGAAATATAAAAGGCGGCAGGGTCTAGGAAAGCACCTTGCAGTAATAATGCCCTTTGATCACCTTATCATCGACAATGGCATAACATGGATGCGTGCCAATCCGTTCAAACCCAAGGGATTCATATAATTTCATGGCCGATTGCAACGTATCACGTACATCAAGGTTTATAACCCTGGCCCCTTCTTCGATGGCGGCTTTTTCCGCTTCCTTGATCAAAAGGGTGGCCAAACCGTGACCGCGCGCCCAAGGGGCGACGAAATTGGTGGTTAATTGTACGCTATGGGCCTGGGCCTCATTATTATGCGGTGGTTTAACCAACTGACATGTTCCGCAGATAACCCCATCCAGACGGGCCACCAATAAAATACGCGACGGCATGGCAATCACACCCTGCCAGAACCTTTCCAGCGTTTCGCGTGGCGGCAAGCGCAGCCAACCAAAACCACCGCCATCTTCAATGGCCGCATCGGTCGCATCGCATAAATCATTTAAATCTGCGGGCGTAAATTGTGTAACCCGCTCTACTGTGGGAACAGGTTCTAATGGTTTGGGTTGTAACTGATCACTCATGGATAGATCTCCCTGCCGCTCTGCTTTCACTATCTCTTCATTATACCGTTAATTTGGGCCTCTGTGGCAAGATTCTATGCTGCGGCGCTTCATGGCTTCCACTGAAGGAAATCCGAAATCAAACGCAATCCGGCGACATGGCTTTTCTCGGGGTGAAACTGGCACCCAACCATATTATCGCGGCCAACAACCGCAGGAACCAGACCGCCATAATCAGTATAGGCCAGGATATGATGGATGCTGGAACAATCAAACTGATAGGAATGCACGAAATAAAAATGCGTATCCGGCTTCACATGCCGTAAAACAAAATGGGAATTATCCTGCGCCACCGAGGCCGACGGAATCATTAATTCATTCCAGCCCATATGCGGAATTTTAAGCGATGGATCGTCGGGCTGCATGGGCCTGACTTCACCGTCAATCCAGCCCAAACCGGAATGAATACCGCCCTCCAGCCCGCGGCTGGCCATTAATTGCATCCCAACGCAAATACCCAAAAACGGTTTGCCTGCATCAATCACGTTATGTTCCAGCGCATCAACCATGCCATCCACAGCGCGGAGGCCAGCAATACAATCACCAAAGGCGCCCTGACCGGGCAAGACGATGGAATCGGCCTGATCTAAATCCTCAGCCCGGGATGAAACACGAACATTTAAATCAAGCGCTTCATCATTGGCAATTTTTTCAAAAGCCTTGGCGGCGCTGCGTAAATTACCCGATCCGTAATCAATGATGATAACATTTTGCTTGCTCATGGCGCCGAGCTTATAAGCATTTTCATCGCAAGAAAAGACATATTCAGCTTATTTTTATCAGCTAGTAGCATACCCGCCCGTTATTAGGCATAACGAATGCTAAATAATATTTACAACCGCCCGCGATCACGGTAACCATAGCGTTACAATCCTAATGAAAGCTGATCGAATACAAACGGGCAAAATGAATATTTCTTTTTATAAATGGTCTGAAACAGATAACGCCACCAAAGCACGCATTATGCGCCGCGCACAGGCCAATATTGATGCGGTGACACAAGCCGTGATGCCCATCATTACGGATGTAAAATCACGCGGCGATGCCGCCCTTATTGATTATGCCGCCAAATTCGAAAAGGCCAAAATTACCAATCTTAAAGCCAGCGAAGAAGAATTTGCCGCCGCCGACGATGCACTGGATGATGATCTTAAGGCCGCAATAGCGCATTGCGCCCGCAATGTGAAAACATTCCACGCCGAACAAATGAACCGCATCGAAAAACCATGGATGATAGAGATTGAACCCGGGGTCTTTGCGGGTGAGCAGGTTAACCCGATCGAATCGGTGGGACTGTACGTTCCGCGCGGCAAGGGCGCCTTTCCATCGGCTCTTTATATGCTGGCCATTCCGGCCGTTCTTGCAGGGGTTAAAAATATTGCCATTGTCACCCCGCCCACACCAGACGGTAAAATCGATGCCGCCACCTTATATACCGCGCGGCTTTGCGGCGTTGAAACCGTTTATAAATGCGGCGGAGCACAAGCCATTGCCGCATTGGCATACGGCACCCAAACCGTACCCAAAGTGCGTAAAGTTCTGGGACCGGGAAGCCCCTATGTCGCGGCGGCCAAACGCGTTCTATCCGATGTCATGGACCCGGGCATGCCCGCCGGGCCCTCAGAATCGATTATTCTGGCCGATGAAACCGCGAACCCCCACAACACATGCTGGGACCTGTTAAACGAGGCCGAACATGGCGAAGACAGCGCGGCCTTATTAATTACGCATGATGAAAAACTGGCCAGTTATGTGCGCGGGAATTTGCCCGCCATTATTGATGAATTGCCCGAACCGCACAGATCTATCTGCCATAGTGTCATGGCCAATTACGGCGGTATTATCTTGTCTGATTCTTTGGATCATTCCATCGACATTGCCAATGAATACGCGGCCGAACATTTACATTTAAAAGTAAAAGATGCGGATTCTGTCGCCGGAAAAATTAACCATGCCGGTGAAATTTTACTGGGTGAGTACACCCCGTCCTCATTGGGAAATTATGGCATTGGCGTCAACCATGTCTTGCCCACAGGCGGTTGGGCCCATACATATTCCTGTACGTCTGTTTGGGATTTTCTAAAACGTACATCTATATCAAAAGTGACAGAACAAGGATTTCATACTTTAAAACACAGTGTCACCACCATGACCGATTACGAGAATTTCCCGGCCCATGGCGATGTCATACGCAAGCGGCAAATATAAATCATACAGACACATAAATGGCAGATTTTATTCACTATATGACCCCCAAAGGATTTAAAGCACTGCGCGATGAGCTGCATTGGTTGAACCATGAAGAGCGCCCCAAAATCACGGAAATTGTCAGCTGGGCCGCCGGTAATGGGGACCGCAGCGAAAATGGCGATTACATATACAACAAAAAACGTTTGCGCGAAATTGACCGGCGCATGCGCTATTTAATCAAAAAACTGGAAAATACCAAGGTCGTTGACCCCAAAAGCCAGCAAGGTCTGGACCGCGTTTATTTTGGTGCCCGCGTCACCTATTACCGCGAAGACGACAGTATAGTAACCGTTCATCTGGTTGATGTAGACGAAGCCGATTTTGACGCTGGTAAAATTAACTGGCTTTCCCCCGTTGGCAAAGCGTTAATGAAGGCCGCAGTTGGTGACGAGGTAAAAGTGATCACCGATAACGGCGCTGAATTAATTGAAGTTTTGAAAATTGAATATCCGCTGGATGCATAAAAGCCAAAACCATCCGGCCAATCAACTTTATTGACCAGACGCGATATAAACACAAATAACCCTTTAAACCGGGGCACATTATAAGATCAGGTTACAGGATCAGGGGTCATAAAGGTTTTCTGCGTCCAATTTCTGATATATTCACCCATTTTATTATATCGTTGCTTGCCCTGTAGGGACTGCACAACATCACAACGCGGATATAAGTGTTCCAATTGACGCTCCAGATTTGGAACCTGCGGTATTTTTAAGGCACGTACACCTTCGGGCATACGGTACGCCATGCGGCTGAATTTATCGGCAATTTTTATATTATCCGTTTCACGGGCGCGGTAATCAATCATAACATCAGGCTGAAGGCGGAACCCTTCTTTTAACCTTTGAATTTCATCCTTGGTTAATTTGTCGTCGCCCCATGCTGCATAAATATTTGTTTGGTAATCCTGCAATTTGCTCACGGCCGAGGCGCAATCCAGAAATAACGCGCGCAATGAATTTGGCGGGGCGATATGCATGGCCTCCATTGCGGTGCGAAACTCGCTATGGACGATCCCTTTTTTGGTTTTACCCAGGCTCATAATATGCACAGATTCCAGATAGGCTTCACTGTCCGGCATTAGAATAATCGCCCCGCTGGAATAATTACGCAAGCGGCGACTGGCATCAGTATAAGCGACAAATAACCCTGTTTTATCTTTATTATTATTTTTCATATTCCCTGTATACCATAAAGTTTACATGGCGGTCAATTTCATGACCCGAATGGGAACTATAGCGCCCCTTTTGTGCTGGGTAAAGCCTCGGATGCGCGCGGGTCAATTTCCACGGCAATCCGCAACGCTTTGGCACAGGCTTTAAATATACTCTCTGCGATGTGGTGATTATTCGACCCCTTTTGATTTTCGACATGCAGCGTTATGCCGCCCGCCCCGGCCAGGGCCTGAAAGAATTCCTGGAATAATTCTGTATCCATTTCGCCCAGTGATGGGGATGTGAAAACGGCATCCCACACCAAAAAAGCTCTGTTCGATAAATCCAGCGCCACCATCGACCGCGCCTCGTCCATCACCACTGTATAATGCCCGTACCGGCGAATACCTTTTTTATCGCCTATGGCGTCTTTAATGGCCTGCCCCAATGCAATGCCTGTGTCTTCAACGCTGTGATGGGCATCAATGTGTAAATCACCATCGCATTTGATTGTCATGTCAATCAGGGAATGTTTCGATAATTGTTCCAGCATGTGATCAAAAAAACCAATGCCGGTTTGAATATCATTTTGACCGGTTCCATCCAGATTAACGGAAACAGAAATTTTTGTTTCATTGGTTTTGCGTTCTATAACACCTATACGGCCGGCGCCGCCATCTTTGGGCATATCAATCTCTTTCTTTTCAGACAGTGAATTATGGCTTACACTATATTTGATTCTTAACGGCAGAGCATTTGACCCCGCGCTGCTTTCTTCATTAAGCAATACCATACCATTCGATGCCTTTTCTACTCAAATCATTGTCAATTGCCCTGTGCTGCATGCTTTTGAGTGCCTGCGCCGGCTTGCATGTGGAAAAAACGCCCTTACAGACGCCGCTTGGCGCCAACAAAGATGCTACGCCGCTACCGATTGGTTTCAATAAAATTGCCTTTGCCATACCAACGGGCACGCCCATGATTGCGGCCAATGCGGAGGGCTGGTTGGGCCCTGTATTGTGCAAGCCCCCCTATGGCATTGTGACACAAACATCCTTGCGTAAAAAAAGCGCAACCGATGACACGATGCGGGGCATTTTCAACACCACCATGCAGGGGCTGGGATACGATGTCACCGGCGATCCTGGCCGCATGTTCGATACCGATGCCGATGACCAGCGCACCATGCTGGCCATTGGCGGACGCATCACCGATATCAAGATCAATTTTTGCAGAAAGGTCAATTTCTGGGGCCGCGCCCAAGGCATAACGGGTGAGGCCAACATAGAAATCGAATGGACCGTGTTTGATTTAATCAACCGCCGCAACGTCTTTAAAACAAGCGTAAGAGGGTATGGCCGTCTGGAGAGCCCCAACCCCGAGGGCGTTGAGATTTTATTCGAAAAGGCCCTGTCTGCCGCCGCCCATAACCTGGGCGCCAATCCGGATTTTTACAATCTGGTGTTTTTCGGAGACTTACCGACAAACCTGCCCGGCACCCATACCGACCCGTATGAAAACGCAGCCAGTTTATTTGACCCGGCGCAGCCTATAACCCTTGCCGCCATGACGCCATCAACCACGCCCGCCGCAGGGCGATGGGGCGAGATTAAAACAAACGCGGTTTTGCTACAGAAAATCGCGCATGGCAGCGGCTTTTTCATCACCAGCCAAGGGCATATCCTGACCAATGCCCATGTAGTCGGAAATGCCAGCCGCATGCGCGTTGTAACATCCGGCAAAGAACATAAATTAACGGCCGAAGTCCTCCGCGTAGACAAAATGCGCGATGTTGCCTTGTTGAAACTGGAATCCATACCGGATACCATGGTCATAAACCCATTACCGATTGTCACAAACAAAGCCATTATCGGACAGGATGTGTATTTAATCGGCGCGCCGGCCTATACCCGTTTGCAAGACACCCTGACCAAAGGCATCGTCAGCGCGCATCGCGTGAACCCCTACACAAAATTACCATTCATACAGGCCGATATCACCGTACATGGCGGCAATAGCGGCGGGCCGTTACTGGATGAATACGGCAATATTATCGGCCTCAGCGTATCGGGCTATATTGATAACAACGGCCCCTTATCGGGGCTGAACAGCTTTATACCCATCGCCAGCGCTCTGGAATCGCTCGGCATAACCCTTGATGCCCGCACAAAAACCATGCCTGTAGAACTGGCAAAATAACACCGCCACTTGACAAAATGTATAACGCCCCGCATATCTTAAACCATGACATATGCACATGAACAGGATTACGCCAATGCACAGAAATGGCGCGGTACAACCATCATTTCGGTACGCAAGGGCAAAGACGTGGTTATTGCCGGAGACGGACAGGTCTCCATGGGCAATACAGTATTAAAATCAAATGCGCGCAAGGTGCGCCGCCTGGGCCGTGATGAAAATATCATCGCCGGATTCGCTGGCTCAACCGCCGACGCCTTTACATTATTCGAACGCCTGGAAGCCAAATTAGAAGCCCACCCGGGCCAGCTGACACGCGCCTGCGTTGAATTGGCAAAAGACTGGCGCACAGATCGTTACCTGCGCCGGTTAGAGGCCTTAATGGCGGTTGCCGATAAAGACACATCCCTGATCCTGACCGGTAATGGCGATGTTGTTGAACCGCAAAACGGCCTGATTGGCATTGGATCAGGCGGCAATTACGCACTGGCCGCGGGACGCGCTCTTATTGACCAGGATTTGAGCGCAGAAGAAATCGCGAAAAAAGCCCTGCAAATCGCCGCAGATATCTGCGTCTTCACAAATGAAAATATTATTATTGAAAAACTATAAAATCGGACGATCTATACCCCATGAGTACGGAAACAGCATTCAAAACAAAAGATAGTGACCATCTGCACATCCCGGCCTTCAGCCCACGCGAAACCGTTAGCGAGCTGGACCGCTTCATCATTGGACAAAACGATGCCAAAAAGGCCGTGGCGATTGCCCTGCGTAATCGTTGGCGCCGGCGCCGCCTTCCACCCGAACTTCAGGAAGAGGTTTTTCCCAAGAACATCCTGATGATCGGGCCCACCGGTGTTGGTAAAACCGAAATTGCCCGCCGCCTTGCCAAGCTGGCCCAGGCCCCGTTTGTCAAAGTTGAGGCTACTAAATTCACCGAAGTCGGCTATGTCGGTAAGGATGTGGAGGCTATTATTCGTGATCTGGTGGAAAATTCAATTCACATGATGCGCGAAAAGATGCGCAAAAGCGTCATCGCACAGGCCGAAGTTTATGCCGAGGAACGTGTTTTGGACGCGCTGGTTGGGCAAACCGCCGGTGACAGCACACGCAGCAGCTTCCGCGAAAAGCTCCGCAAAGGGGACTTAAATGACCGTGAGATCGAGATCGAAGTATTAGACAACGCCAACCCGATGGGCGGTATGATGGATATCCCCGGCATGCCCGGTGCCTCGATGTCCATGATTAATGTCAGCGACATGTTCGGCAAGGCCTTTGGTGAACGGAAAAAGAAAAAGAAAATGTCCGTCGCCGATAGTTACGACATTCTGGTTCAGGAAGAATCGGATAAATTGCTGGACGAAGACAAAATGTTGTCGCAGGCGCTGGAACTGGTGCAGGAAAACGGCATCGTCTTTTTGGACGAGATTGATAAAATTGCCGCGCGCCAGGACGTACGCGGCGGCGATGTATCGCGCGAAGGCGTTCAGCGCGACCTATTCCCCCTGATTGAAGGCACGACCGTAACCACCAAATACGGCCCGGTCAAAACAGACCATATTCTATTCATTGCCAGCGGCGCTTTCCATTATGCCAAGCCATCTGATTTGCTGGCCGAATTACAAGGCCGCCTGCCGATTCGGGTTGAACTACGCGCCCTGACAGAAGATGATTTCAAATTAATTCTAAAAGATACCGAAGCCAGCCTGATCAAGCAATCTGTCGCCCTGATCGGTACGGAAGATGTAACATTAACATTCGAAGAAGACGCAATTGACGAAATTGCCAAACTGGCCTTTCAAATCAACGAACAGGTTGAAAACATTGGCGCGCGCCGCCTGCATACCGTGATAGAAAAACTGCTGGAGGAGCTGAGCTTCACAGCAAGTGATCGTAGCGGTGAAACGGTGGTCATTACCGCCGAAACCGTCCGTGAGAATGTTGGCGAATTGCTTAAATCCACAGATCTTGGCAAGTTCATTCTTTAGGTCACGCCGATGAACCGCCAATTTCTACTAATGACCGCCAGCGCATTTACCGGCGCCTTACTGGCCATCATACTAATCCTGCCCACCACGTTAGAGGCCCGCGATACCGCCCGGCGCGTACAGGGCATTTTGGAAGCCTATAATCCTGATAACCAGCGTATCGCCCTGATTGGGGCCGGAAACGAAAATCAGGGCACCCTCTTTCTTTTCTCGCCTGATGGGACAATCACCCACCAGCTTGGCAGTTACGGTAGTGGCACCGAACAAGGGCAGAGCCTTATGGGCCTGCATGGCCGCGATGGGTCACTGCGTTACCTGCTACGCCTTCACGGGGACAAAGATTCGCCCGCCTTGGTGATGAAGGACAAAGCCGGGCGTGATAAATTGGTGATCGGATTATCCGGGGCCGATGAAACCCCTTATATCAGCTACACCGATGCCAAAGGCGAGCAACGCAGCCTGATTCCCACTTTGCCATAAGCCCCTAAAGCCGCTAATCCCCTCATAAACTTATTGACATAATGCGCGCAGTGCCTTAAAAACAAAATGCCGACGAATCAATATAAACATAAATATCCATATCAAAGGCAAAACAGGGCAAAACATGACCAATCACCATCCAGTCTTTATTCAGGATCTGATCCAGCGCGTTCAGTGCCTGAGCATGGGACCAGACTTGCTCTCGCTGCTGCAAACACATTCCGTCAGCGTTAAAGATATTGGCCAATACCCATCCGCCATTGATCAAACAACCAACATTGCTTTTTTGCACATTGATAATGCGCAAACCTCGCTTTACCTTTCTGAGCGCTGCGAGCCCGATGACGTGATCCATGAACTTTGCCATATTCATCACATGCGCGGCCTGCCCGGCGAATATGTTGCCCCCGCAGATTTAAAGCACCGATACATCACCAAGGCCATGCGCGAGGCCGATGCATTCGCCCGCCAGATGGAGGCCTTCATAGAAACTCTATCTGATCCGGCGGTTCTGCAGCGTGAAGAGGGCATCTTCCAACAGGCGCAGCATTTTTCGGCGCATCCCGATCCTGACGCCGACTTTGTCGCCGGGCCTTGTAAATTATATCTCTATACGGTTGAACAGATATCACCGCGCAATCTTATGCGCCAACTGGATGCGGGCGAGAAAAATATCAGGGATTTGATGCTGGATATATTTTGCGTCGTTCTGCACGATTATATACCGCTGCACTATGAAGACTTTCACCTGATGCAAATGGACGAAGAAGTATTCCACCGGGCCCGCGATGGGGACACCATAACGCATCGCGGCGGCGGATGCGGCGTGCATTTAGAAACCGACACAGCGTTTTTTGCCGATTGTATGCGCCTCTATGGGGAATGGGGCAGGGCTGATAATTACCTGATCAGCCCAGAAGGCTATGGGCCCGATCCGGCCGTATTTTTTGATACGCTTCTTAATGACTATGTCACGCAGGCCCTGGATGACATGAACAATGAAATCATTGGCATTGCCCCGTCATGGGCCCGCGCCCCCGAACCGTTTGCCCCGTCATAGGTTATAAATCCAACCCAATTTGCAGCCCTGGCCTTGGCCGCCAATACCGGTTGGCAACAATGGAAAATTGCGCGCGATCGGCAATATAAAACGCAACCGGAATTTCTTTGCGGGGTACGTAAGATCCATTTTGCGATAAATCAGGTGTATAGGGGCGGGCGGCCACCAAAAGATTATGATCACGCTCAATCATCTCCCGCATCATCGTTGCGATGCCCTCATCCGCACAAACGATGCTGGGGCGAATTTTACGGCTGGCACCGGATACGGCGGCGCTTTGGGTTTCACAAAGAAAACTGCGATTCCCGGCCTTGCTGGTTCTGGCCTCTGCCATGATTTTCACCACGGCAAGGCGGCTTTGCGTCAATTGATCCACGGCATCTTGCGGAACATTCACAATCCCTTCATAGCGATCACTGGCCGCATACAGATTGCGCCAATCATATTCAAGCCCCTGATATTGCAACTTCAAGACATCGCATTGCGGCGCCTCAATGGAGCCAAATTCCTGTTCCAGGAACCGCACCACCGCGCCCATAGATGGCAAGCCCGGCGCCGGTGGGCTTTGTTCAGGCCCGCGGCCGTGTTTCTGTTCATTCGCGGCGGCAACATAGTCAGCAGCCATATGCACGCTTGGAACATGAATATCGCTTACGGCGGCGCCCAGCGGAAAATTAATGCGCAAATAAAAATGACCGTTACGGGCAAAAGCCACCTCACGGTGGCGGGCCGCAATTTTCATGAAATCATAACGGCACCCCTTGTTATGCTGGGATTTATGATTTTCAACAAAAGTCGCGGGCACCTGCACTTTATTACCATCCATACGATAGGATTTGCGCCAATGGTATGATTGTGTGCAATTCGGGTTCAAACAAGAATAATGATATTGATAACGGCTTTGCGGCTGAACCTCATCCGCATGGAGAATTTTCTGAAATTCACCGGAAATTTTATCCAAAGCCCTGACGCGCCGCATTTCTTTTTTACACCCTCTATTTTTTATTGATAGAATGCGTTATACAGGAGGGTAAATATTATGTCAAAGTTTTTGAGCGCGCTTGCCGGTTTTATGATATTCATAGGCGCCCCGGCATATGCCAAAGACAAACCCAGTTTCATTTTTCCAGTAAAATGCACCCTGAATTCCGATTGCTGGGTTGCCCAATATGTTGATATGAACCCGGCCGCCGATCAGTTTGAAGATTTCACCTGTGGCCCGCGCAGCTATGACAACCACAAGGGCACAGATTTTGCCATAAAAGATCGTCAGGTTATGCGCCGCGGCGTTGACGTTCTGGCCGCGGCCGACGGCACGATTGAACGCCTGCGCGATGGGCAGGACGACACCATCAAATCCGAAGCGCAATACCAAGACATAAAGGACAAACGCAAAGAATGCGGTAACGGGGTTTTCATTGACCATGGCGCGGCCGTCAAGACCGTTTATTGTCACATGAAAAAAGGCAGCGTGAGTGTCAAAATTGGCGACAAAGTCACTGCTGGCGACAAAATAGGAGAGATCGGTCAGTCGGGCTATGCCGAATTTCCGCATTTACATTTTGGCATCATATGGGAAAATGGCGTCATTGACCCTTATTCCGGCATGACCAATCAGGATGGGTGCGGCCTGAACAAAGGGTCCTTATGGACCGAGCCCGATACCATGACATATGACCCGTTTTCTATATATGACGCCGGTTTTCGTGATCAGGTCCCAAATTTTCAGGCCATTCAGGAAGGGGAATCCAATCCGCAATTGCTATCCACAACAGGCAATGCCCTTGTACTGTGGGGGGCATTTTTTGGCCTAAGAGAAAAAGATCAGATCACACTGACGATTCTGGATCCGCAAGGGCGAAAATTTTCCGAACAAAATCTGGTGCAGGACAAGACACGTACGCGCCAATATTATTACACAGGCCGTACCTTAAAGGGCAAAACCATGCCCGCGGGCCTGTATACAGGCCTTATTGAAGTCAACCGCCCCGGCAAAACACCGCAAACCCGGACCATTACAGTTGATCTAAAATAACCCGTAAAACGGCGCACCGATTGCTTTAGCGGCTGCGCCGGAGCAAAACATAATACGCGCCTTCGCCGCCATGTTTAATATGCGCGGTTTCCACACCCAATATCATAGAGGCGTACGGATCAGCCGCCAGCCATGATTTTAAACTGCGCTTAATAACGCCGGGTGTACGTTCCGCAGGGATTTCGCCTTCAAACACCAATTGCCCCTTACCGGTAATCACCAATAAACATCGGCATCCGGCGCGGTGGCTTCGTTGAATAAAGGCCAGCAGCTGCGCCTTTGCGTCTTGTTGATACAAACCATGTAAATCAATACGGGCATCGATTGGCATCTGACCGCGTTTCAAACGCATATGTGTACGTTTATCCATTTGCGCCGCCCCCGCCGCCGTACCCATACCAGCCTCTTGCATCGCGGCAGGCTTTAAACGCCCCTCATAACCTGGCAATGTCTCATTATATTGCGGCGGTTTATTCCGCCCTTGCCCGCGGCGATCTGCAGTGGATTTATACGATGAGGGCGCGCTATCGCTGTCTATATCAGATTCATCGCCGGGCCTGCTGCGATTACTGGGGCCGTATTTATCAATATCGGCTGTATAACGATCCCACAGGGTCGCATCTTCATCCCCATCTTCACCTGTTGTATCATTCTTATCGTCATTCATAATCTTTTACATACCAATATAATTGCCACGCGCAATAAAATTTAAAGATGCTTTAAACATTCGCCGTCTATGATAAAGATATGAGGGTGTGGCACGCCAGAGCAAATACAATTTTTCTTTTCCTGGTCATATTAATCGGAATGACCCTCCCCGCCCATGCCCAGCGTAAAAATATATCAGGTATGGAAAAAGGCGTATTGGCTTTTTACAAGATTTCCGGGCTGAAACCGAATTTTGATAAATGGGCAAAAATATCGCTAAACCCCAAGCAACATAATATGAATATTCCCGATGATTTGATTGAGCAGGAAAAGCTCCGCTTGCAATACGGTCTTGGCACCTACAACCCCGATCGCGAAATACTGGAAATACAAACCACCATTTTAAGCGAAGTGATCACGCAAAATAATAAAAAATACCTGGCATCGCATTTCCCGGGTAAAAGCGCCCTTGCGGCCCCATATTTTCCCTATCAGGCCGGATATACCATGGTTGCCGTTGTCATGAATGATCTGGAAAAATATATGCTGCTGGAGCTGGATGATACCCTGTATCAAAAAATCAAACTTTTAATGCCGGAAACCGGGCAGGAAAGTGAACTGCAATTAGACTTACATTTTCGTCCCGTCGATGCCGATCAGGAACCTATACAGCTGGATGGGTATGACCAGCATATTATGCTGGCTGAAATTGCACATATCGCCTTTCATAAACCGGCTTTGGCCGGGCAACGGGAAAGCGTGCTGATGTGGGAATATTACGCGCCCTGGTATCTAAGCCGTGATGAACAAACATTGCTGAATATTCTCGAAGATCGCTAAATCATAGTCCATAGCAAATTTGGCATAACAATTGCCAAGCCTTATAATTATAGTATATAAAGGTATTTTTTTATGGATAAAGACATGTTTTCTGATTTAACGCAGATATTAAAACCCGCCGTCAGGCAGGCGGAGGAAACGGATACGCATCTCTATATCCGTAAACACGATCGCGATCAGGGCAAGAAAAAACGCGGTTCACGCCAGGATAAAGATGATTATTTTGATATGGAAGATCGGGCCACCGTGTCTGTAGAGGCATTATACGCCTTTATTTCCAACATGTTACTCGATGCCGGCCCTGCCCCGTCATCTCCGTCATCACCCCCGCCGCAGCATCAGACCCCGGGCAACGACCCGGACGTACGCAATGCGGATAAACCGCTGGATCACCAGCCCGAATCTGCTCCCGAAGCAACGCCCAACCCACCCGGATTTAACGTACAAACAGCCCGGGCGGCCAGCGCCTACGCCCATGCTGCCGAAACCATGCCGCAGCGCCCCGCAGCTGACCGTGATAACATGACGCGAGGACAAAGCCAAAGCGCAGGCGATAACGGCCCTGAAAGTCATATAAATGAACATAGTTCGCGTCACGACTTATTGCGACAGTTACTTCAGGAAATCGAGGTCTTGCGCGCGCGTAATATTCGTGAAATTACCATTGAAAAAGCAGATAGTTTTGAAGATAGCTTGTTTGATGCCATTTTAGCGGCCAAACAATAAACGCGCAGCGCCCCACCACATACGGGCTAAATACAAAAACATACGCAGATGCGTTAATCCCGCTGAAAAATATAACCATCATCTTTGGTGATTAAAAACAGGGGCTTGGCCGGATTTTTCTCTATCTTTTGTCGCAGACGGTACACATGTGTCTCCAGCGTATGCGTTTCTACATTTTGATTAAACCCCCACACGCCCTCCAACAAGGCCTCTTTGGTGACCGGGCTCTGCGGGTCACATTCAGAAAGATACAGCAAAATATCTTTCTCTTTTTCCGTTAAACGAATGCCATCCGGCTGATCAGGGGTAAAAAACAGGCAATGGGCAGTATCCAGCGCACATGATGCATAAACGCGCCGCAAAGGATTATCGTTTTTATCCTGCAGATTTTTTATGACGTCCAGCAAATGTCCGAAACGATACGGGGGCTCAATCACATACGTGGCCGATGCGGCAGATGGATCATCACGCCGCATGATGGCAATGACCTGTGCTCCCTCATCGTCTTTTGGCATCACCGGCACGACCTGACAAACAGTCAAACCGCGCTCATCCAGCGCCCTCTGCAAAAGGGCGGCGGACTCAGGCTCGGGCTGTATAATCAGTAATTTACGCATGGCACATACTTTCTTCTCTATCTTACGCAAGATGGCACGGGTTTTGCAAAGTATCTTAACCAGTAATCCAAGGAGAATAAAATGATTGAAACATACGGACAGGCAGGCGCGATACACGAACATCAAACCCATCAGCGCGGTGATCATCAGAAAAAAATCCTGCGTATGGTAAAAAATGATCGCATGGCAGGCAGCCTGCCATCATGGGGGCCACCGCAGACAGCCAAAGACAATATTGCACAAAATCTGGGTGGCGCCTTACAAACAGGCCATGGCGGCCCGGCCATTGAAAACGCATTGGCGCTGCAGGCATCCGGCGCGGCCACCGGCCCACAAGATGAAGAATTCGGCTTTGGCGACTTAATTGATATGGTTAATCCCTTGCACCACATTCCACTGGTCAGCAGCGTATACCGCACCGTAACAGGCGATGAAATAAAACCCATTGGCCGCATAATTGGCGGCGGGGTGTTTGGCGGGCCTGTTGGCATGGCCAGCGGTCTTGTCAATGTCATCGCAGAGGAAGAAACCGGATCGGATCTTGCTGGCAATGCCTATAACATCATGATGCGTGGCGAAAAACCGAACTTCAAAAGCCAGACAATGCAGCCAGAACAACGTCTGGAGCAAGCCCAGCAATATGCGCAGAATCCGGTTGACCCATTACCTGAATCATTGCTGGCATTTTCCGATCAAGGGTTCAAGGGTATCAATTTATCCCGCCGTGATGATCCGGATATAGCCGCGGAGCGCCGCGACCATATTGCGCTCACCATGGCCAAATTGCCGCCGCGTGAACCCATCACCCAGATAGACCGCAGCCAAAAAGTTCCGTTCAGGGAGCTATAAACATCGTCATTGCAAGCGGAGCGAAGCAATCTATGCTGTCATAGATTGCCGCGTCGGGCTTTGCCCTCCTAGCAATGACAATTCACTCCCGCTCCCCGAACACACCTGTTCCAACACGGATATAGGTCGCACCAAGCGGAATGGCCGCTTCATAATCAGCGCTCATACCCATACTGAGTTCGGGAAGATTATTCTGGCGCGCAAGTTTTTGCAACAGCGCGAAATGCAATGCAGGCGGGTCATCGACGGGCGGAATACACATCAATCCCGTCACATTCAAACCACAATCATGATAACAATAATCCAGAAATTCCGGCACGGCATCCGGGATAACACCGCTTTTTTGTTCCTCCAGCCCGGTATTAACCTGAATAAAACACGGCAAATCGCGCCCTTGCGCGGCCATTTCTTCCGATAATTTGCGCGCCAGTTTCTCACGGTCCACGCTCTGGATCACATCAAACAAAGCCACCGCATCCTTGACCTTATTGGTCTGTAGCGGCCCAATCAAATGCAGCTCCAGATCATCATATTGGCCCCGGCGGTGCGCCCAATGATCGTACGCTTCCTGAACACGGTTTTCGCCAAAAATACGGTGCCCGGCCTGAAGCGCCGCCTCAATACGGCGCTCATCCTGTTTCTTACTGACCGCAATCAAATGAACGCGCGATGTATCACACTCATATTCTGCGCAGGTTTTCGCGATATTCTCATAGATAGCGGCAATGTTTTCGGCGATCGTCATATGTATCCTTTTTTTACTGGAAGCCCTGTTTTGTTTCATACTCTATCATATATCAGAGACATTGCGAACGGCCCCAGACAACCCCAATCGGGTAACACCCCCATAGAGAAAGGGCCCCCGCTAATATGCGTGGAGCCCTGTCCCTAGTATCCAAACTTAAGTCAACAAATCAACAATTAGAAGTTGATCTGTGTACCCAGTGTTACGTATGTCGCATCATCGTCATTAGCATTCGCATAGTCGTGCTCGATCTGACCTACAGAACCGCGGAATGTCATTCCTGGGCCGTAAGTATATGTCACACCACCGCTATAGCGTTTTGTGTCGATGTTTGCTGTACCGAATGTGTTGTCCTGGTCAAAGTAAGACGCACCCAACTTGAAAGGACCAGTTGTGTAGTCTACACCAACAACCCATGTCTCTTCATCATCGTTACCTGCACCTTCAAGGCCGGCATTGTCGTCTTTATAGATGGCACCAATACCGAAAGGTCCGATATCGAAGTCAGCACCAACATTCCATACTTTGCGGTCTTCAGTATTTGTACCCAGACCACCAGCACCAGCAACAAGCGGATTATCGGAACCGATTTCACCATGAGAATAACCGGCACCCAAGATCACGCCAACATTGTTGAACTGACCTTCATAACGAACAGATGCTTCGTATGTTTCCTCAACTATGTCTTCCTGATCATCTGTACCAACACCGTTAAGACCAGCAGCGCGGTCTGTGTCAGGTGAGTATGTCAAACCAGCCTGGAAGCCGTTCAGGATAGGTGTCAAGTATGTCAACTTTGTTGATTTACGTGATGGGTCCATGTCGTAGTCCATACCTGTACCGATAACAGCAGCACCTGGAAGTGCGCCATAGTTAACAGGCTGAACGAACTGACGGATACCGTCGATGTTTTCATCAGCTGCAGGAGCAGAAACTTGCAATAGGTAAGCCGCACCATCTTCGTCACCGAAGTTTACGCGACCCCAGCTACCTGAGAAATATGCATATGTTTCGTCGATACCGAAATTGTCACCGCCATCTGTTGTGGCTTCTGTGTGGAAACCAACTGTCAGGCCATTGTCCAGAGTTGTTTCACCTGTGAAGTGGATTTCTGTATCACGGATAAAGTCAACATCTTTAACATCTGTGTTCAGGGCTTCGTCCTGGCTTACATATGCGCCGTAACCTTTAAAGTAACCGCCAATGTCCAGATCAACTTCAGCGTGAGCTGCTGTTGATGACATAGCCAGACCGCAAGCGGCTGTAGTCAAAAGTAGTTTTTTCATCATCATTTCTCCAATCAAAATTTATGATATTTAGTTTTAGATCATGGTTTACACCAATAATTAAAGTGCTCACAATGAGCGAACATCCCTAGTAAGCCCCGATTTTGATTTATCGTCAACGCGATTTTATGCAATTTTACAACATTTTTTTTAAAGCGTTGCATTTTTGCAACATGCCTTTTGCTCTAAAAAATGCGCGCAATTCAATGCGTACGCGAAAAGCTCTCTTGAGATTGCGCCCCCCTCATGCTAATCAAAAAGAAAACATAATTAAAGGATCATAACAAATGATACACGCAGGCAGACAATATTTTACAGTGGCAATCACTCTGGCGGCACTAGGTCTGGTCAGTGCATGTGGCACAGATTCTATTCAATCCGAAGCCAGATACCCAACTGGCGCCGACCGCGCGGCGACAGGCGGTGATAATATCTATGATAAACCCGACAGCATTTTTGGCGGTAATGGCCTTGCCGGTATTTTCGGTAGCAAAAAAAGCGCAGCCGAAGACGATTCCGGCATCGGCGTAAACAGTTTTTTATGGCGGGCGGCACTGGATACCGTATCCTTTATGCCGTTGGCCAGCGCCGATCCATTTGGCGGTGTTATCCTGACTGATTGGTACAGCCCGGCAGAAAACGCCAATGAACGGGTAAAAATCAATGTCTTCATTATGGGGCGTCAATTGCGCTCCGATGGCGTCCGCGTCCGCGTCTTTAAACAAACGGCCGGGCCCAACGGCTGGGTTGATACAGACGTATCGGCCGAGACAACGCGCAAACTTGAAGATACGATCCTGACCCGCGCCCGTCAGATGCGCGTGGCACAGATCAACGAATAACCCCTTATATATAAGTCTATTACGCAGGCCAATGACATGAGCGAACGGTACAATATTAAAGCATCTGAAGAGAAATGGCGTAAAGTCTGGGCTGATCAGAATTGCTTTGACGTCACAGAAGATACGGATAAAGAAAAATATTACGTCATGGAAATGTTTCCTTATCCGTCCGGGCGCATCCATGTCGGGCATGTGCGCAATTATACTTTGGGTGATGTTGTTGCCCGTTATCGCCATGCTTTGGGGTATAATGTCATGCACCCGATGGGGTGGGATGCCTTTGGCCTTCCTGCGGAAAACGCCGCCATTGAACGGGGGGAACACCCAAAACACTGGACGCGTGCCAATATTGCCCAGATGCGTACGCAGCTTAAATCCATGGGTCTGTCGATTGACTGGAGCCGTGAAATCGCCACGTGCGAACCCGATTATTATCGCCACGAACAAAAAATGTTCCTCGACTTCCTGAAGAAAGGCATTGCCTACCGCAAGGAATCTGTCGTGAACTGGGACCCGGTTGATAATACCGTACTGGCCAATGAACAGGTTATTGACGGCAAGGGCTGGCGCACAGGCGCGCCGGTCGAACGCCGCAAGCTCAATCAATGGTTTCTGCGCATTACAGATTATGCGGATGAATTGCTCAATGACGTACAAAAACTGGATAAATGGCCGGAAAAAGTGCGCATTATGCAGGAAAACTGGATTGGTAAATCGACTGGGCTGCAATTCAAATGGGCCATCACAGGCAGCGATCACCAAATCGAGGTCTACACAACGCGCCCAGATACATTGTTCGGTGCCTCCTTTGTGGCGCTGGCCCCTGATCACCCAATGAGCGAACAGCTGGCCGGTGACAAAGACGGGTTTGACGACTTCCTGAAGGCTTGTCAGGCCACCGGAACATCCGAAGAGGCCATCGCGCAGGCTGAAAAGCTGGGCTTTGATACCGGATATACGGCAACGCATCCTTTGCTTGGCCGTGAAGTCCCTGTCTATATCGCCAATTTCATCTTAATGGATTACGGAACGGGTGCCATTTTCGGCGTGCCCGCCCATGACCAGAGAGACTGGGATTTTGCCACGAAATACAATCTGCCCGTCTTGCCGGTTATTTCCTCTGACAATCACAATTATTCCGCCGAGGCTTATTCCGGTGATGGCACGCTAATTAACTCAGACTGGCTGGACGGCAAAACCGTTGATGACGCCAAACGTGCGGTTATCAAGCGCTGCGAGGCTGACGGCACAGGGCAAGGCAAAACACAATTCCGCCTGCGGGACTGGGGTATTTCCCGCCAGCGGTACTGGGGCTGTCCAATCCCTGTGGTCTACCGTAATTCCGACGGCGCCTGCATTCCGGTACCCGAAGATCAACTGCCCGTCGAATTACCAGAAGACGTCAGTTTTGATAAGCCCGGCAACCCCCTTGACCATCATCCGACATGGAAACATACGACCTGCCCGGAGACAGGGGAGCCCGCAACCCGCGAAACCGACACCTTCGACACTTTCTTTGAAAGCAGCTGGTACCAGTTCCGCTATTGCGACCCCAGAAACGAAACCCTGCCCGTTTCAAAAGAAAAGGCCGATTACTGGATGCCAAAAGGCAGTGGCGTTGAACAATATATCGGCGGCGTTGAACATGCGGTTTTACATTTGCTTTACGCCCGTTTTTTCACCAAGGCCATGCGCGATTGCGGGCTGGTGAACACGGACGAGCCCTTTACCGGCCTGTTTACGCAAGGCATGGTCACGCATGAAACCTATCAGGATGCGAATGGAAAATGGCTATTGCCATCGGAATATGAAGCGCTGGCTGATAAATCAACGGCGACAGTTGGTCCGACCATCAAGATGTCAAAATCGAAAAAGAACGTCGTTGACCCTGAGGAAATTATGGATACTTACGGCGCAGATGCCGCTCGGCTGTTTATTTTATCCGATTCACCGCCAGAACGTGATCTGGAATGGACAGAAAGCGGCATCGAAGGGGCGTGGCGTTACATTAATCGCCTGCACCGCCTGATTACCGATCATGCGCAGATGCTGGCCCCCATTAATACGCCCGCAACCCCCGCCAATAAAGCCGAAGAAGACTTAATGCGCCTGGCCAACCAAACCATTGCCGGCGTTGGCCATGACATTGATAAATTCCAGATGAACAAAGCCGTGGCGCGCATCCGTGAATATTCGAATGCCATTGAGAAATTCATCAAAGACCAGCCCGATCTAAACGGGTCTGCGGTTCTACGCGCCGCCCTCGAAACGCTGGTGCAGCTATTTTCCCCGATGATGCCGCATCTGGCCGAAGAATTATGGCACGTGCTTGGTCACAATCAGATCATTTACAACCAGCCCTGGCCCAAGGTCGATAACAGCCTGCTGGAAGGCGAAACCGTCACCATCGGCGTGCAGGTAAACGGCAAAGTACGGGCGCAAATAACGCTGCCCAAAGACGCCGATAAAGCCGAATTCGAAAAACTGGCCCTGTCACAAGACAATGTACAAAAAGCCATTAATGGCAAGCAGGTACGAAAAGTCATTGTCGTACCGGGCCGAATTGTCAACGTCGTGGTGGGATAACATGATGCGCATTCTTCTGGTCCTAATGTGTTTAATCATCGCCTCATGCGGCTTTAGCCCTGTATACGGAACGTTAGGGCATGACAACGACTTTGGCACCGAAAGCCTGTTGGCCGTCATTGATATCGCCAATATTCCTGACCGCGAGGGCCAGTTTCTACGCAATGAACTGATTGACCGGTTTTACCGCAGCAATGGCCGCCCGGCGCAGCCGCAATACCGCCTTGTTGTATCTGATTTGCAAGAAACCCTGCGGGACCTTGATATTACCGAACGCTCCGATTCCACCCGTGGCCAGCTCAGAATTGATGCGCATATTGCGCTGATTGACCTAAAAACACAGGAAACCCTGCTGGAACGGGACCTGCACAGCGCATCCAGTTATAATATCCTGGGCAGCGAATTTGCCACCCGCGTCTCTGAACAAAACACCCGTGAAAATGTTTTAAACGCCCTTGGCCAACGCATCGAAACACAAGTCACGCTGTATTTAAAAAACACAGTCATTCATTAAGGGCCGCCAAGGCGCCCACCGGAACGATTGTTAACAGCCAAGGCATAGGATAACGCGCATATCCCTTGCGCAAAATCTATTCTGGCTCTAGGATTTTCTACTATGAAGATTACATTCCGCGATATCGATAATTTTGTGCGGCGGCCCAACCCTGCCGCCCGCGTGATATTAATATACGGCCCCGATGACGGGTTAATGCGGGAACGCTCCAATCTGATTGGAAAAACAATCGTAGACGATTTATCAGACCCGTTTAATGTGGTCGTATTATCAACTGATGGCCTGAATGACGACCCTGCGCGCCTGAATGACGAGGCAAGCGCCATGTCCATGATGGGCGGCAGCCGCTTAATTCGCGTCGAAAATGCTGGCGATAAGCTCACCCCGCTTGTCAAAGACTATCTGGCCGCGCCCAATGACGATGCTTTAATCATATTAGAGGGCGGCGATCTAGGCCCGCGCTCCTCATTGCGGGGGTTATGCGAACGGGCGAAAAATGCCGCCGCGCTGCCATGTTATGTTGATGATGAACGCAATCTGGGACAAATCATCCGGCAAATACTCCACAGCGAAGGCATGCAGGCCGATATGGATACGGTTAACTGGCTGGCCGCCAATATATCCGGCAACCGCCAAAAAGTCCGTTCGGAGCTTGAAAAACTTATCGTTTATAAAGGCGCTGACCAATCACCGGTTACCTTGCGCGAAGCGCAGGCAATATGCGGGCAGGCCGGTGCGCAAAATTTTGACGATCTGGTTTTCAACATGGGGGGAAATAACCCGGAAGGGGCGCTAAAAGCCTATGCCACGTTAATAGATGAAGGCATTGCCGAAATTGCCATTTTGCGCGCTATCCAGAACCATTTTCGCCGTTTACATCTGGCCAAGGCGATCACAATGGAAGGCAAAAATGCCGACGAAGCCATGAAAACGCTCAGCCCGCCTGTTTTCTTCAAGCAGCAAAATCAGTTTCGCGCCCAAATAAATAAATGGTCACTAAAAATGCTGGACACGATTCTGGGCAAACTCGCGGAATTAGAGGCGCAAACAAAACGCACCGCTATGCCGGGGGAAACGCTTTGTGCGCAAGCCATCCTCTCGGTCAGCATGATACGTTAAACGTTTTACGCGTCAGGCGCACCTGACAGCGCAACGCTGCAAAAACATATAAAATACGTCTACCCCATTAAACGTTTGGCGGGGAAATTTGATAAACGGGACAAAACCTCATCCAATTGATCCAAAGATTTAAAATCAATTTTAAATGTGCCACTGGCGCCATCCTTTGTATCAATGGTCACTCGCATACCAAGGGTTTCAGATAATTCCTTTTCCAAGGCCAAGGTATCGGCATCTTTGGGCATCGTGGTTTTTTGTACGGTCTTTGATGGTTTTTTACCCGTTACCTTTGTGGCCAAAGCCTCTGTCTGCCGGACATTCAACCCCTTTGCAACAACCTCTTTCGCCAAGGCGAGTGGGTCGTCTGCCGTAACCAACGCGCGCGCATGGCCCGAAGATATACTGCCTTCGGACAACATATCCATCACTTGTTCCGGCAGGCTTAATAAACGCACCATATTGGCAATATGCGGGCGGCTCTTGCCCAATGTCGTGGCAAGCTCTTCCTGCGTATGACCAAAATCTTCCAACAAGCGGCGATAGCCCAGCGCTTCATCGACCGGATTCAAATCTTCGCGCTGTAGATTTTCGATCAAAGCGATCTGCAGGGCCTCAATATCGCTCAAATCCAAAACGATAACCGGCACTTCATGCAGTTGCGCCAATTGCGAGGCACGCCAGCGGCGCTCCCCGGCTATAATTTCATACATTCCGTCGCGGTTTTTATCAGCACGAACCAGTATGGGCTGCAATAAGCCGTGTTGCTTAATCGAATCGGCTAACTCATTCAGCGCTTTTTCATCAAATTGGTGGCGCGGCTGTGATGTGCCGGGTTCCAGAAATTCAATACCCAGCATTTCCCGCTTACGGCCCGGAGTATGCCCATCGGGCCCTACTTGTGGATACACACCCTCCTCGTCTTCAAACAGGGCGTTTAAACCGCGGCCCAACCCGCGCTTTTTCGGGTTTATTTCTTCTTCCGACATATCAGGCTGCCTCTTTTGCTTTTAAATACTGCTTTTCGCGTTTAATAACCTCTTTCGCCAGAGCCAGATAAGCCTTGGCCCCGGGGCATTTCATATCATAGACAATGGCGGGCAGGCCATAAGACGGCGCCTCCGACAAGCGAACATTTCGAGGAATAACGGTATTATAAACCTTGTCACCAAAATGTCCGCGCACATCATCGGCCACCATGCCCGACAAATTATTGCGTTGGTCAAACATTGTTAAAACGACGCCATGTATTTCCAAATCCGGGTTAAAGCTGCGTTTGACGCGTTCAATGGTCTTTGCCAAATGGCTAAGGCCCTCCAGCGCATAAAATTCACACTGCAAAGGCACAACCACGGCATCCGAAGCCACCAGCGCATTTAACGTCAACAGACCCAGCGATGGGGCGCAATCGATGATCACATAATCATAGCCGCTTGCCTGCCTTAATGTCCGGCGCAATCGATATTCGCGCGATTCACTATTCACCAGTTCGATCTCTGCGCCCGATAAATGGATGGAAGATGGCACGACAAATAAATTGGGAACGCGTGTACGCACGGCAATTTCTTGTGGCTGGTAATCGTCAAAGATCAAATCATATGAACTTTTGCGAATCATCGACCGGCGTACACCCAGGCCGGTTGACGCGTTACCCTGCGGATCCAGATCAACCAGCAAAACACGTTTCCCGACCGCGGCCAGTGCCGTGGCCAGATTAATCGCAGTTGTTGTTTTGCCGACCCCCCCTTTTTGATTGGCCATTGCCAATATTCTTGGCTGTTGCGCAGGGCGAAGATAACGATTCTGGTTCATCTGCTAATCCTTGATATTATGATTCTTGAAGAGTTTTAGTGTGTGAATTTTCAGCAATAAAATCAAGCAGATTGCGTCCGGCCCGGACTCTTATTCACAGGGGATGTACGTCTTTTATGTGTAAAATTTGCGCGTGCGGATCGGTATCACTGGGGTAAAAATCACAGGAAAAACTGTACGTTTTTTGCGCCTCCCCCACCTCCTCTTGTGCCCGCGCGCCTTTTAAAAACAGATATTCCAGCGCTGTATTTTTTTGACGCCATGGCTCGCAATAATCCAGCAACCTGGTCAACGAGGCCAGGGCCCGCGCCGATACCATATCCGGCGCCACATCGTCATGAGCCCGTTCGATGCGTTTGCAATGGATGGTGACAGGCGTATTTGTTTCACGTGAAACAGTGCGCATAAACTGGCACTTCTTTTCATCCGATTCGATCAAATGCACATCAAATTTTGGCTCCAGCATTGCCAGAACCAAACCAGGAAAACCGCCGCCGCACCCCAAATCCGCTATGGTTTTAACATGTTTTGGTATAAGGGGTAAAATTTGCGCCGAATCGACAAAATGTCTGTTCCAGGCATCCGGCACCGTACCGGGGCTAACCAGATTGATTGCCCGTTGCCACTTTAATAGCAAGGCATAATACGTCTTTAGATTATCAATCGCCGCGCCGGATACATTTAAACTGCTGGAAAACTCATTCATGCTCAGGCTGCACTACCCTGTTTCTTTTTATGCTCCTTGCGCTGGACAAAGCGTAACAGAGCAACCACCGCCGCCGGCGTTACGCCCGGAATGCGGGCCGCCGCGCCTAAAGTGGCTGGCTGCGCCGCCTCTAGCTTGGCGCGCACTTCATTGGACAAAGACCCCACTTGTGCATAATCCAGATCCGCCGGCAGGATAAGTGCCTCATCCTTACGAAAGGCAGCAATATCTGCATCATGACGTTCCAGATACCCCGCATAGAGCGCATCTATTTCAATTTGTTCGCGTATATCCTCTTTAATCTCCGATAAAGCCGGCCACACGGCCTGCAAGTCCCCCCAGTCAATATGCGGATACGCCAAAAGGTCGGAAACGCTCCGTCGCTGCCCATCCTTATTAACGGCAATGCCATGGCTCTCCAGCTCATTCGGGGTTGCCGATGTGCCCGCCACAATATCACGCGCCCTGGCAAGATTGGCAGCTTTTTCCCGCCAAAATTCCGCGCGTTCATCACCGACGCAACCAATGTCAATTCCGCGTGGCGTTAAGCGCTGATCGGCATTATCAGCGCGCAAACGCAAACGATATTCTGCGCGGCTGGTAAACATACGATAGGGCTCCGGCGCCCCTCTGGTGATTAAATCATCAATCAACACGCCAATATAGGCCTCCGCACGATCCAGCGTAAATATCTCAGCTGTTTCACGTGAAACAGCTTTACTTTGCAGGGCCGCATTGACACCGGCCATTAACCCCTGCGCCGCGGCTTCTTCATATCCGGTTGTGCCGTTAATCTGGCCCGCCAGAAATAAACCGCCAATCTTTTTTGTTTCCAACGTGGCTTTTAAGGCGCGCGGATCAACATAATCATATTCAATCGCATAACCGTATTCGATAATTTTTACGTTTTCCAATCCCTTGATTGAGCGCAAATATGCGTCTTGCACATCCACCGGCAAAGAAGTGGAAATGCCGTTTGGATACACCGTATAATCATCAAGCCCCTCAGGCTCCAAAAACACCTGATGGCGAGTTTTATCGGCAAAACGTACAACTTTATCTTCAATCGACGGACAATAACGCGGCCCAGTGCCTTTAATGCGGCCTGAATACATCGCCGATAAATGCAAATTATCATTGATAATTTTATGCGTGGCTTCGTTGGTGTAAGTGATATGACACTTAATCTGCGGCACCGTAATATGGCTGGTCATATATGAAAACGGTATTTGCGGATCATCGCCTGCTTGCTCCTCCAGAACGCCCCAATCAATCGTGCGCCCATCCAAACGCGCAGGCGTCCCGGTTTTAAGGCGTCCCAGCGGGAACTCAAACCGCTCCAGCGTTTCCGCAAGCCCCACGGAAGGTCCCTCGCCAACGCGCCCGGCCGGAATACGTTCTTCCCCGCGGTGAATAAGGCCGCGCAGAAATGTGCCTGTGGTAATAACCGCACTGCGGCAGCATAATTCACGCCCATCCATCAATCGAATGCCGCGCACGCCGCAATTATCATCTAATATAATATCATCCGCAGCGCCCTCAATCAGGCTAAGATTTGGATAATCGGATAAAATATCCTGCATGGCTTCGCGGTATAATTTACGATCAGCCTGAGCGCGCGGCCCCCTTACGGCCGGGCCTTTTGAGGCATTGAGCATACGAAATTGTATACCGGCGCGATCAATCACGCGCGCCATAACCCCATCCAGCGCATCTATTTCCCGTACCAAATGCCCCTTACCAAGGCCGCCAATGGCCGGGTTACAGGACATAACGCCAATGGTCTCCAGCTTATGAGTCAGCAGCGCCGTTTTGGCACCGCTGCGCGCCGCAGCGGCCGCGGCTTCACAGCCTGCATGCCCGCCGCCAACGACGACGACATCGAAATGTTTTTCCGGTGATGATTTCATGGCGGTACTTATACAGAGTTTATTCACAGATTTCCAGAAAAACCATGTCAGCGCGGCATATTATTTTCCGATGCAAAAATCACGAAAGACTACATCCAGCACATCCTCCACATCCACGCGTCCTGTAATTTGCCCTAAATGCCGAATGGCCAGCCGCACATCCTCGACCAACAATTCAGGCAATTCTGCTTGTTTACTGCGTTCCAAAGCCTGATAACACTGCTCTAATGAGGCGCGGTGCCGGACGCGCGTCAAGGATACCGATTCTGCGCCGCCAATACGCTCTTTAATTTTTTCGCCAATCAATTTTAGCAACTGATCTATGCCCTGATTGGTTTTGGAAGAAATTTGCAGTAAAGGTGCTCCGTACTCCAACTGAATATCCTGATCGGCCTTACTGACCACGGCTATTGAATTTTCATCTATCATCGACAGGGTATACGGATCAGGCTCTTTTTGTGCTCCGTCATACAGAAGGATTTTTAAATCCGCTTCCCCGGCGCGTTTTATGGCGCGTTTTATACCCTCGGCCTCAATCTGATCATGGCCGGACTCCTCCGCTAGCTGGTCTGGCCGTAAACCAGCGGTATCCGACAAAATCACCGGATAACCGTTTAAATCAAGATGAATTTCAATCACATCCCGCGTTGTTCCGGCAATATCTGACACAATGGCAACATCGCGCTTGGCCAGAACATTTAACAGACTGGATTTACCGGCATTGGGCGCCCCGATTATAACAATTTGAAACCCGTCCCGTAAAATTTCGCCGCGGCGATTGTCGGATAAATGCTCACGCAATTCATGCATTAAATCATCCAGAACGGGATAAACCTCGCGGCTTACGCCCTCGGCATCATCCTCATCGGGGAATTCCAAATCCGCCTCTAAATAAGCCAGCGCTTTTTTTAATCGCTCGCTCCACCCTTCATATAACTGCTTCAACCCTCCATCTAATTGTCTTAATGCCTGCAACTTTTGCAGTTGGGTCTGGGCATTGATCAAATCATTGACGGCTTCGGCCTCCGTTAGATCCATTTTGCCATTTTCAAAACCACGGCGCGTGAATTCACCGGGCAGGGCTGCGCGGTGATTGGGCTGCGCATCCAGGCATGCCAGCAATTCCTCCATGACCGCTGGCGACCCATGCACGTGATATTCTGCCACATCTTCGCCTGTAAAACTGTTTGGGCTTTCAAAAAATAAAACCAGGGCTTTATCAATTGTTTCACGTGAAACAGGGTTTGTCAGCGTCGTTAAATGCGCTGTGCGGCGCGCCAAATTATCGCCCAGGCTGCTCAGGCGCGTTAAGGAATGCAGGGCCTGAGGGCCGGAAACGCGAATAACGGACACCCCCGCCCGGCCGCGGCCACTGGCCAATGCATAAATGGTCTCAACCATGTTTACTCTTTATCTTTTGGCTTCACGGAATCGCCGCCGGGCATACCGCCCATTTGCGACCAGAACATTTTCTGCATCTCGCCCCACCCTTGTACGGTGGCCGGCAACCAGGTCTTAACCATGGTTTCCGGGTCCAGATTGCGGATATTGTCCTGCATTTTCTTTTCTACTTCCTGCATTAACTTTTCCTGCATCGGCACCACATCGGGCAGGCCAAGAAACTTGCGGGCTTCCTCTGGTGAACATTCTATATCAAATTTAATTTTCATACCTTTGCCTTGTCGTTCTTAATATCAATGCTATTCTAACCAATTCGTTTAATAAAAGGGAGACCAAATTATGAGTGAAGTTGAAATTCAAGCCCGGGATGGCGGAACATTTAAAGCCTATATTGCCATGCCCGCTGTAACCCCCGCCCCGGCCATAATCATGATTCAGGAAATTTTCGGCATAAACAAGGAAATGCGTGACAAATGCGATGCCTTGGCCGACCAGGGATATATTGCTATTTGCCCGGATTTATTCTGGCGCATTGAACCCGGAATCGAATTAACCGACCAAATTGAAGAAGAGCTGAAACGTGCATTTGAACTCTTTGGCGCATTTGATCAAGATAAAGGTATGGAGGACCTGAAAGCCACACTGGCCTTTATGCGTGATCACGATGCCTGTAACGGAAAAATTGGCTGTATGGGCTATTGCCTGGGCGGAAAACTGGCGTATGAAATGGCCGCCGAGACAGATATCAATGCCTCGGTCAGCTATTACGGTGTCGGCTTGGGCGCCATGCTGGACAAAGCGGATAATTTCTCTCACCCGGTTTTGATTCATATCGCCGGGGATGATGAATTCACCCCCAAAGATGAACAAGAGAAAATTATCGAAGCCATGAAAGATAATGATTATGCGATAACATACCGCTATACGGGTATGGATCACGCTTTTGCCAGAGGCAATGGAATCCATTACAATAAAGAAGCCGCCGATCTTGCCAATGATCGCAGCTATAAATTTTTGGAAGACAACCTTAAGGCCGCCTGAACGTGAGTGAAGATGAACCAGATATACCATCCCCCCAAACACATGGGATGGCGAATACCGCTTCTACGGCGGTATCTGACATCGATCCGGAATTCGAAAAAATCGGTCTGCAAAAGATTCGCGCCATTGTTGATGGCAACGGCATGCGCGGCGAGGACGTAAAGGCCGATTTTTTTGAAGGCGTCACGTTACAATATCTGGCCACCACAAAACTGACCTTTCATTTTAAAACACAAGAACGGGTCGAAGCCGGCAAAAAGCCCGGTAAGCAATTGGCAAGCCCGCAGGCCATTCGCGAAGAAATTGCCAAACAAGAACAGAAAATTACGCATCGCGGCGATGTCGTGGCGCGCGTGCAAAAATATATCGCTGAAGAGCGCAAAGACATGGGTTATGGGCTGGATGGCCAGATGGTCAAATTGCCCTTTTTATATACAGATTACGTGTATTACGAACCCTGCAAGAACTGTAAGGCCAAAGGCCAGGTTATGTGCCAGCGTTGCCACGGTCAGGGTTTTGAGATGTGCCCCGAATGCCACGGGCAAGGGCTGGAAATTTGTAACCAATGCAACGGCACGCAATTTATTCAAGGGCCAAATGGCCGCATACAATGCCCAAAATGCCAGGGCCGCGGCAAAACATCATGCCGCCTGTGTCATGAACGTAGAAAAATTCAGTGCCGTATTTGTAAAACCAAGGGTACAACCCAATGCACCATTTGCAATGGCCATGCCTGGAACACCCATTTTTATCGCCTTGAAATTGATGCCATGCCCAGTTTTGATTATGACCGCGAAAACGTCAAACAACGGGTGGGTGATATCATTGAAAAGCTGGGCCCTGATTTAATTAAACAGGGCCATGCCAAGGCCACCGTTATATATAAAGAGCAAAATGAAAAACAATCCGGCGATAAGCGCGATTTTATCGCCATTCCCTATGTTGTACATCTTCCATACGGTGAAATTCGTTATAAAATAGGCGAAGCAACCCATAACACCCTGATCTTTGGATATAATACCCGGTTATATTACCTACCCGATTTACTGGATAAACTGCTTAAAACCCCGATTACCCGTCTGCAAGAAGCCGGGGAAGGCCGCGGCAACGTCGCCGAAAAAATACACAAATGCGCACAATACCGCACCCTGCGCGAGGCCATCATCGCCGCATCGCGCTATCCACTGAAAAAGGCGGCAAAACAGATTAAGGCGCAAAACCCGCAAGGCATCCGTAATGACACCATCAAACGCATCACCATTAGCGCCGATAGGGCCTTAAAAAACATCACGCGTAAACCGCGCCAGCAGGGATTTTATCTGGGTTTGATTCTGATGACAGGGTTATATGCCGGTTATTATGCCGGCGGGCTATTTACTCACCTTGCCCCGCAAAACAATGCAGCCCTGATTCATCTGGCCGCCGACGCCGCCATATTCGCAACCGGCCTGATTATGGCGATATACGGCCTGAAATTACTTAGCCGCCGCGCCATGCGCGCCGCCTTGGGCGATATCCTGTCCAGCGATAATAAATCCATTCCCATGCCAAAACTTGGAAAAATCGGCCAGCGCCTGATTTATGGTGCCCCGCTTCTTTACGGTATTATGATCGAAGCAGCGGTTCATATTCACGGCACAGCCCCCTGGTGGTATATGCAGGCCCGCGGCATAATTTTGAATCTGTTGTAAAAAATCAATGATTAATGCCTAACGCGTTACGGCCGCTCCGAACCCATCAAAACTGAAAGGTATGGAACGGCCGGTGACGTAAGGACTGAGCTTTCGTCCGTGAACACTATCTAAGAATTACCGCGTCCAACGAAAGTCATTTATAGTCTGGATCGACAAATTGAGAGCTTTGTTTTTCTGGCACCGACGGTAATCGGCAATCGCGAGAGCAGAACGATTACCCTGTATTCCGCCTGTATGTGACCAGACATCCAGAGTTGGTTTTGACGGTTGCATCTTGGCGGACGGTTTCAGAGCAAACCGAATTCCGAATACAAGACCCAAGGCCGCCGCTTTTCCAGCCGAGCGCTGGTTTCGGTCCATTGCCGAGCCTGCCGAGGAGTGACGGATAGATTTAAGCAGGGGAAGACAGGCATCATTTGGAGCCGAAGGGGAAGACGTTGAAAAATCATTATGATCTACGACAGGCGCGGTTTTGGCATGATCGCCAATTTCACCGCCGGTGATGCGTTCAAACGACCACGCATTTCCGGCGCAAAGCGCCAGTATGATAACCATAGCTGATAATGTTAGTGAAATTTTTTGAATTTTGGCGCCGTCACGGCTGCTCACTTGCATTTCTGCATCACGAAGAAAGATATTCATTTTTACCCACCCTTATAAATTTTGTGCGATTATACCTTTATTATATTTATTCAGGTGAACCCTTTACCCCGCCGCATGTTTTTTGCTTATTGTTCTGTGCGGCTCATAACTTCATCACACCACAGAATATTTATTATGGCAAATATTATCGTTTCGAATTTATGCCGTAGTTGGATTAAATAAATTTAAAACAATTCAAGCATTTAGCTATAATTTGACGTATTGAACAGGCCAATTGCCGCATCAATACATATAATGATATACCGATGCGCAGGCGCCCATATAGGTGATAGAGATATCCTCTTTAGAAAGTATATTCCCAGGTAACTTTGACACTGCGGCCGCTGGAAAATGGCTTACGCGCCGATACGGATATTTCCGAACACGTATCTTTACATTTTTCTTTTTTCTTATCGAGATTAAGCAAACGATCGACACGATCATCCACTTTAAATTCGGTGTCCGGCATTTTAAAAGTTGTACAGGCCGATAGTGCAAATGCACTGGCAAGCGTGATGGCGCCCAATAATTTGGATCGCATAACGAAACCTCCCACATGTATTATTTTTTATTTTTATAGCCTAAAAAATATACGGGAATATACCGCTTGCCAAGCGTTTTGATTTACGCACCGCAACAATTGATACCATGATGATACCCAGCGGCACGAATGGTGCTTATTGGTTCATAGATTGGAAAAATTCGTCATTGTTTTTGGTGGTTTTCATCTTACCCAGCAAAAACTCAACAGCATCAACGGTACCCATTGGGTTCAGGATACGGCGCAAGACCCACATTTTCTGCAATGTATCTTTATCAACCAGCAATTCCTCTTTTCGTGTACCGGATTTTTGAATATCAATGGCCGGGAAGACGCGCTTATCGGCCAGTTTACGATCCAGAACCAGTTCAGAGTTACCGGTCCCTTTAAATTCTTCAAAGATAACCTCATCCATACGGGACCCTGTATCAATCAGTGCGGTTGAAATAATGGTCAGCGACCCGCCCTGTTCAATATTCCGCGCGGCCCCAAAGAACCGTTTTGGGCGTTGCAACGCATTGGCATCCACACCCCCGGTTAAAACCTTACCCGATGATGGCACCACGGTGTTATAGGCCCGCGCCAAACGCGTAATGGAATCCAGCAAAATAACGACGTCACGTTTATGCTCAACCAGGCGTTTGGCCTTTTCCATGACCATTTCTGCGACTTGAACGTGACGGGAGGCCGGCTCATCAAATGTCGATGAAATGACTTCACCGCGCACTGTACGCGCCATGTCAGTCACCTCTTCCGGGCGTTCATCAATTAACAGAACGATTAAATACGCTTCAGGATGATTGGCCGCAATAGACGTGGCAATATTTTGCAACATAACCGTTTTACCGGTACGAGGCGGCGCAACAATCAGGGCACGCTGACCAAAACCGATGGGCGATGTTAATTCCATCACGCGCTGTACGTAATTTTTCTTGGTCGGATCATCGATTTCCAAATTGATTTTTCGCTCTGGATATAACGGCGTCAAATTATCAAAATTTATCCGGTGACGAATTTTATCCGGTGTCTCACCATTGATAGACCCAACGCGCAACAGCGCAAAATAACGCTCGGAATCTTTAGGCGCTCTAATCTCGCCTTCAACAATATCACCGGTACGCAGGCCAAAACGGCGCACTTGCGACGGGGATACATATATATCATCCGGGCCGGGCAGATAATTTTCTTCCGGGCTGCGCAGAAAACCAAACCCATCTTGCAACACTTCCAACACACCAGTACCGGAAATCGGCACATTTTCCTCCGCCAATTGTTTTAAAATGGCGAACATCATGTCCTGTTTTCGCATTGAACTGCAATTTTCAATTTCCAGTTCTTCGGCAAAGGCTGTTAATTCAGCCGGTGAGCGTGTTTTTAATTCCTGTAAATTCATGTGATGATCTTCTTTTTGATGGGAAAGAAAAGGGGGCGTTGGATAAAATTCCTGTTTATTTTTAAAAACCTTAATCTGGTCTTTTGCAATATATCCTTGGTTATGTTGATCTAAATTCGAATTTCACGGCTATCATAGCAACTGATGAATTCTTAACAAAAACATTGGCTCTTCGCCAAATTCCTACCCAAAATGTAATGGATTAAACTTTAGATTAGTTCTTATATATCCAAGGGTTTACAGTGAGTCAATAGTTTTTATTATGAAGAATGAACGTGAACAGTATCGATTACTGGTATTAAAAGGGCTGAACGACCGCCGCGATAACAATAATAATCATCAATACTGTCGGTATTTCATTTAAAATCCGGTAATATTTCGCCGATTTTACACGTTCATCCCGGTCAAACAAACGGCGGTGCTTGGCTAAAACGCCATGCGCGGCAAACATCAAAATAATCGCCGTTAATTTTAAATGCATCCAGCCTTCCTGCATCATGGCCGGTATGGCCACAAACATTAAAACACCAAATAAAAGTGAGGCAATCATGGCCGGATTAATGATAAAGCGCAACAAACGGCGCTCCATAACTTTGAATTGTTCCGAAGTCTCGGACCCGACCGCGGTATCGGCATGATAGACATATAAACGCGGCAAATAAAGCATGCCCGCCATCCATGCCATCACCGAAATGATATGCAAAGCGCGCAGCCATTCATAATTGCCTAGTAAAATATCATGCATGTGTATTCAAAACTCTCATTATCCAGTTGAATGACAATTCCCGGCTCAAAATACGGCCTGAAGAATCGATACCACAAGAGTCATAGCATATTTTTTCGCGGGACCAAGACCAAAGACAATCATTTTTTAAAAATAATATTTTTTATGGCTTAAACCCGCGCACCCGGGCAATTGCCTGTTCAACATGGGCGATCGGGGTATCTTTGTTAATGCCATGGCCCAGGTTAAAAACAAACGGCCCGCCCGATAAATTTTGCAAAATACGATCAATCGCATCATCCAGCGCCTGACCACCGGCCAATAAACAAAACGGATCCAAATTCCCCTGCACCGGCAAGCGCGTTTGTAAATTTTCTGCGGCCCAATCCACCGGCAAGGATGAATCCATTCCCGCGGCCGTAATGCCGGTTTGATCCACATAGGATAGATAATTAATCCCCGCACCTTTTGGAAAACCGATAATTGGAATATCAGGATAAACCTTGCGAATGCGCGATACGATATCACTGGTTGGGCGTGTCACCCAACGCCCAAACTGATCAGCATCCAGCGCACTGACCCAGCTGTCGAATAATTGCAGCGCCTGGGCCCCGGCATCAACCTGCGCGATACAATATTCCGCCGTCATTTCAACCAACAAATCAATAATTGCACTAAACCCGTCCGGGTCACGGTAAGCCATTTCTTTGGTTTTCAGAAAATCACGGCTGGAACCGCCCTCGATCATATAGGTTGCCACTGTCCACGGGCTGCCTGCAAAGCCAATCAGCGCAACATCGTCAAACCCTTCTTCCGATAAAGCGGTGCGCACATTTTTAACCGTTTCATACACCGGGCCAAGAACCGTATGAAAATTATCACGGCTCAGGCGGTTTAAATCACCGGGGCAATCCAGCGCATCCAGTTTCGGGCCCACACCCGGGACAAATTCCAGATGCTGGCCCAAAGCATGCGGCACAACCAGAATATCAGAAAACAATATCGCCGCATCCATATGAAACCGGCGAATGGGCTGCATTGTTACTTCACAGGCCGCAACCGGATCATAGGCCATATCCAGAAACCCATTCTTACCGGCCCGTAATTCACGATATTCAGGCAAGTAACGCCCGGCCTGACGCATAAACCACATGGGAATACGGCTGACCGGTTTTTTATTCAAGGCATCAAGGAACGGCTTTGCGTTTTGTTTGTTAGCATCTGGAGTATTCATTTCAATTTGTGTCTTTCAAGTTTTTCACGTCACTGTTTTTTATAACGAAATATCTTATATATTTAAAATAAGGATTTTGATAGTAGTAGGACCTATGCGTAACGGGGATAAGTTTTATTCCCAGATTTGCCCCCAGATCGAATCGGATAAGACTCTATAAAATCCCACGATTCGAAACATTTTATTCATTAAAGCCTGTTTTTTCCGTTTTGCGTTTTGCACACGGGGATGACTCCCCTTGTTAAATGTTCGTGAATTGCGGATAAAATAACCCCCAATTTCATACACGTTCTGTGTTTCGATTCGCTCACATATCTATCCCCTTTCTATAATTTGTGTTACAAGATGAATATGCGACTCTGTCGGAACAGGGAAACTGGGACTCTAACACGATAATAACACTATAATCAGCTATGTTTAAAAATGCCTTTCAGAAATTAGAATTAGATGATGTTGCCATCATTTTGGATGCAGTCAATGATCATATTGATGGGGGCGCGTTTGATCCTGTTGATACGACTATTATGGCGATTGATGTTCCGTTTTATCCCGGTTATCGATTTTTGGAAATTTCCGATACGTCCTTGACGCCTGCGCGTAAACGCTTTGTCATTATAAAGTCGGAACAGGCCAATATTATTTCCGATGTTGTGGTTCTGGATTGGACCAATGAACCGATTTATATTTTAAACCAGAAAGCCCCTATTCAATTGAATGCTGATAATATCGCCGAATATGTTCGGTTTTTCTTTACGTATGTTCGCGGTAAACACGGGCGTTTTATTGTCACAGAAAATGTGGACGATATTAACTGGAAAGAAGATCCACCACCGCAGGCACGCAAGGCCATTGCGAAAATGCTGGTTCCGGTGGAATTAAAGGAAGAAAAAGACGGGAATATGTATCTGGAAGCCACCATGATGTTCCGTGATTCCCTGTTTAAAGCCGATGTAGAGGTTCAGCCCAACGGTTTGGTATCGCTATCCAATGAAAAATTATTGGTTGAAGATATGCCTGTGCGCGACGATACCTTCGGCCAATAAAAAAATTTCAAAAAATGTGATTTCTGGCTGTTTTGTTCACAAGCAAATAAAATCAACACGTTAGCATATTAGTTATGGTAAATAATATGTAAATTGTTGATATATCACGTGTTTTCAAAGCAAATTTTTTGCCTTTTTCCGTATTCCAGTAGGAAAACATTAAGATATCCATGCGCATAATAATAACTGTGGGGGCAAATATGTCTTTGCGTATTGGAGAAAATTAATAATAACGACGGTTGGGTTCTAAAATGAGTGACAGTCCAGAAAATACAACAGGCGAAACAAACGCATTTGATATCGTGCATACCGGTCCGATATGTCAGGTGGCTTATACATTGAATAATATGCAGCCGGTTGCATGTACCATTATCGGCGATCAGCCGATGTTCTATATGGATTATGAAACCGAACACGAGGAAGAGAGTTTCCTGGAAGACCATGAGATTGCAATCCTGGAAAAAGAAGTTTCAAAGCTGCAAAAAGAAATCGAAGAATTTGAGCGTTTTTCCGGTATTTTCGATGATGGCGAAGAAAAGAAAATATATGATATTTTTGAAAATGCTTCGGATATCACATCACAGGATAAAGCCGCGTATAACGAAGTGGCCGGGGCATCATTAAAACAGAATATCGTGCAAACATTGATGCAATCCCGTCTTGCCAAGGCTTATTTGGATCATGCAACGCAGTATAATGTACAGCTGGTTTTATCGGCGCAGGTGGAATTTGCCGCCTATGATCGTAAATCAGGGGAAATTCTGATTAATCCAAACCAGGATTTTGAAACAATGGTTCTTTTGGCCGCGCGTGAATTGCGCCGTCATTGGCAGCATCGTAATGGGGCATTGATTAATCCGTTACTGTTTCACCCGGATAATGCCATTTTAATCAACCGCCTGCAGCAGGCCGATTTGTGCACGTCAATCGTGCGTGTGGCCTGGGAATTACAATTAACCGGGCATAAGGACATTTGGGAACGGTTGGAAAAATCTCCGATGGCCGATCTGGCCCGCGCGTTTGCCCATGAAGCCTTTCTTGATTTTCGTACCATCAATAATGGTGTCGCCAGTGCGGCCGTGTTAGAGGCATGGTTCTTGTCCGAACGGTGTAAAAACGAAGACAAGGAACTTATTCAGCAAATGTTGAATGATGCGCATGGATATGTGTTTGAAAATGGCGAACCGATGAAATCGGTCACGGCGGATTTAATTGCCGCCCTTGGCACGATGCCTTTCGGCAAAAATTACCTGGCAATGCATGCCATGACCATTATGGATGAATCGATTTTCACAGATGTGCGTGACCGCTCGAACGCGAATTTCCTATGGTTTATAAAATTTGAACGCTCGTTCCGTGAATCGGAACAGGGTTTGCAAAATGGTGAGTCCTCTCATGGCCAGAATGGTCAAACCAGCAAAACCAAACCGGGGATGAACCATGCAAAATCGCAAAACGCGACCCAAAACGCAACCATTGTGCAATTCAAAGCACGCCAAGATAACGCCGGAAAACACACCAGCCAGGGCGTGCTTAGCAGCGACACAAAAAAATGTACAAAGAATGCATCATCTAAAACCAAAGCCACAGATGCAGGAAAAGTTGTCTATTTGCAAAAATGGTCCGCTGAATAGTTCATATAAAAGGTCATCAGGGGAAGCAGAAGTTTTGAAACCATCAAAAACCAGTGTCAAAATCAGAACGGTTAAAACGAAGCAGGAATTTATTTTCTCTGAGTCTGAGCGCTTCATGGCCGATGGTGATGCCGTTTCTATCAAAAAATTAATGACCATGAATGAAGGCGTGTTGGACGGGGATAATATATGCGATCTTTATAATGTATTTTTGGCGCAAACTATAAATTTGATTGCCCTCAGTCCGACGGGCGCGGCGCTGATAAAAGAAGCGGCCGATCAGGGTTGGGCGCTGGTGCTGGATGATATGCAGGAATGTGAATTTTGTATCGATGCCAGCGAAAAATTAATTGAGCTGGATCACCACGGTTTAAAAGCTGAAGGTCTGATGCGCTCGGCTTATTTTGGTAATATGGTTCTGATTAATCTGGTTAAAGCCCTGCGCGATATTTATCATGAAAAACGCCATGGCAGTTTGGATACCTTATTCAGCCCGGAAGCCATTTTGATGCTGGAACGCGTCCGCGCCGCCGATTGTGATGTGATTGCGACGCTGGTGGCCTGGGAATTACGCAGCGAAGGCCATACTGATATCTGGCGCCATTGTATCGGGTCCGAAAATGGGGATATCGCCATGGCCTATTCCAACCGGCTGGAGCGCGACCCATCATCGCAATTTAACGGGAAAGCCTTAAAATCTGCGTTTAAATGCTGGTATGAATGTGAAGACCGCATCAGCAACTGTGATCATCAGACATTGGAATATATGGATGACATCATGGAATGTGCCAATGTTAAAAACCCGTTCGGCAGCAAAGTTCCAACCCATATTGCCATAGAACTTTTATCCTGTTTGCCGGATAAAACCGCCTATTTACAGGGTTTCGGCCATGAAATTCTGATGGACCCGAATTATTCCGGCCTGAATGATGACATGAACCAAACGCATTTAATGCACATCTTGTATGATCTTCAGGTTACATATGTGAATAATGTACCGTTCCGCAATGCCGAATTGGCGGCAAAGATTTTCCCGGCCGATGCCGATGGCGAATTGCTGAGTGAAATATAAAAATTATCGTTTGAAGCAAGCGCGTCCCTTGATAGGATAATAGCCTAAAGAGGGCCAAACGACGTGAGCAATACACCAAATCCTAGACAATTTCATATTCATCTGGTGTCCGATGCGACAGGGACAACCCTGCTGGGTTTGGCGCGCGCCTGTCTGGCCCAGTTTGAGGATGTTGAACCCATCCAGAAATTCTGGCCCTTGGTGCGTACGCAAAAACAACTGGAAAAAATTCTCACGCAAATTCAGGCCAATCCCGGCCCGGTTATTTTTACCCTGGTCGATAAAAAAATGCGCGAACGCTTGCAAGACCGCGCGGATGAGCTGGGCATTCCATGCGTGTCGGTGCTGGATCCCATAATGCGGGGTTTGTCGTCTTATCTGGGCAAGCACGCAAAAGGGGTTCCGGGGTTGCAACACACCATGGATGACGCCTATTTCAAGCGCGTTGAGGCGGTGGATTTCGCCATGCGCTTTGATGATGGAAAATCTTTTGATGGGTTGAAAGAGGCCGATGTCATTTTGGTCGGGGTTTCACGAACATCAAAAACACCAACCAGCATTTTTCTGGCGCGCCGGGGTATTAAGGCCGCCAATATACCGCTGGTGCCCGGGGTTAAAATCCCGGAAGAATATTTTGAGCTGCCCGATTGTTTGTATGTGGGGCTATCGGCCTCCGCCGACCGTTTGGCAGAATTACGCCGGTCCCGCCTGCAAGCCGATCAAAATATGCATGGTATGTCGAAAAATGAATATCTGGATCTGGAAAAAATCGAAGAAGAAGTGCGTGATGCCCGCCGCCTGTTTAGCCGTAAAAACTGGCCGGTGATTAACGTGACCCGCCGGTCCATCGAAGAAACAAGTGCCGAGATCATGAGCTATTGGCAAAACTTTCAGGATAAACGCAAAGCCCGTGAAGCCAATGAAGATAGTCAAGACAGCGAAATGAAGGCGGGTGCATAAGTATGAGCGCGCCTGAACAATTAATTCTGGCCTCAAAAAGTGCATCGCGCCGCGCCATGTTAGATGGGGTCGCGCTGGATTATCAGGCCATGCCCGCCGATCTGGATGAACGCGCGATTGCCCAAAAATATACCGGAAATCCGCGTAAAATGGCCATTGAACTGGCGCGGCAAAAAGCTCTGGCCGTGGCCGGGAACAATCCCGATGCCCTGGTCATTGGGTCTGATTCTTTGGTGGAGCTGGATGGTAAGGTTTATAACAAGGCCGATACCCCGGAAGAGGCGGTCAATAAGATTTTAAGCCTGTCAGGCAAAACCCATCATTTAATCTCGGCCGTGGCCGTTGCGCGCGGCGGCATTATATTGTGGGATTATTGCGACAGCGCGGCCATGACCATGCGGACATTTGATCGTGATTTTGCACAAAATTATATTCAAAAAATCGGGGCGGCCGCCATGGATTGTGTCGGTGCCTATCAGCTGGAGGCGCTGGGCCCGTGGCTGTTTGAAAAAATCGAAGGGGATTATTTCACCATTCTTGGCATGCCGCTGGTACAATTATTGGGGTATTTGCAAGATTATCACGGGGTAAAATTATGAACGATATAATCAAGGCGGGCGTGATTGGCCACCCGATTGGGCATTCCAAATCGCCCATCATCCACAATCACTGGATTGATACCTATCATTGTAAGGGTACATATGAGGCCATTGATATTGCCCCCGATCAGTTAAAGGACGGACTTAATCGCCTGATTGATGATGGATATGCAGGCTTTAATGTCACGGTTCCGCATAAACAGGCGGTGATCGAATTTTGTCATGATCTGGATGCCACGGCCCTGGCCGTTGGGGCCGTGAATACGGTGGTCATTGAAAACGGGCGCTTAACCGGCATGAATACCGATGTGTATGGCTTTATTGAAAATTTACGCAATGCCGCCCGTAACTTTGGGTTTTCATGGGCCATTGAACGGGGGCCCGCCGTTGTTTTGGGAACGGGGGGCGCCGCGCGGGCCGCCGTGTATGGATTGTTACAAGAAAATGTGCCTGACATTATTTTAACCGGCCGCACCCGTGATAAGGCGCTGGATCTGGCAAAAATGGATCCATCGCGGATTACTGTGGTGGATTGGGCGGAACGGTCCAATATGTTGGCCGGTGCCAATTTGTTGGTGAATGCCACCTCGCTGGGTATGGCCGGAAACGGGGATTTGGACATGGATTTTTCGTCTGCCAATCCTGATCTTTTGGTGCATGATATTGTTTATACCCCGTTATATACCGATTTTTTACGCGCCGCGCGTGAGGAAGATTTACGCATTCTAACCGGCATTGGCATGTTGCTATATCAGGCCAAACCGGCGTTCGAGGCGTGGTTTGATGTGATACCCGAGGTCACGCAAATTTTGGAAGATAAGGTGCTCAATACATGATTGTGATTGGTCTGACAGGGTCGATCGGCATGGGAAAATCCGCCGTTACGGCCATGTTTGAACGCCTTGGCGTGCCGGGCCATGATTCGGACGCGGCGGTGCATGATTTAATGGCGCCGGGCGGGAAGGCTTATTTTGCCATTACGGCCGCCTTTCCGTATTTTGAATATCCGCAGGTTTACACAAGCAAAAAAATAAACGGTCCCTTGGGTAAAATGCGCTATCTTGATCGAAAGGGGCTGGGCGCCGTGGTGTTTCACAATGATGCGAAACGCAAGGAACTGGAAGATATTCTGCATCCATTGGTTCGTCTTGCGCAAACTGACTTTATCCTGGAAATGAAACGCAAGGGTAAAGACATTGTTGTTTTGGATATTCCCTTATTGTTCGAAACAGATTCCCATCTTTATGTCGATGTCAGCATCAATGTCGCCGCGCCTTATTTTGTTCAGCGCGCGCGGGTCTTGGCCCGGCCAAATATGAATGAAGATAAATTTCATGCGATTTTGAACACGCAAATGCCGAGCGCCGAAAAATCCCGTATGGCCGATTATACAATCCCAACCGGTTTAAACCGCGCCGAAACATTTGCGGTGGTGCGTCAGGTCTTGCGGGATATACAATCTGCCAAGGCGCCGAAATATGAACAGGGGCCAACGGGCCGGATTTATTAGGCTTTGTTTCTTAAATGATATCAGCCTTGCACCTTTTGGAATTTTATCTTACGCTATGACCTGAAACATTAGGGATTGCGGGGCCTAGGCGGGATTTAACCCCCCACCCCCCTAAAATTGACAAACGAAATGACGAACGCGAATTGCGCCGTTAAAACAAAAGGTTACAGGGTATGACACGCGAAATTGTTCTGGATACGGAAACAACGGGATTTGACCCGGATCAGGGTGACCGCATTATCGAGATTGGCTGCGTGGAACTGGTTAATCATTTGCCGACCGGGGCAACGCTTCAGCTTTACATCAATCCGGAACGTGAAATCCCGGCCGAGGCAACAGCCATTCACGGCATTACCAATGAATTTGTGAAGGACAAGCCGGTTTTTTCACAAATCTATGAGGAGTTTGTAAAATTCGTTGATGGGGCGACGCTTGTCATTCACAACGCTGAATTTGATATGAAATTTATTAACTGGGAATTGCATAAGGTTGGCCATAAACCGATTGGCTGGGATAAGGTGCTTGATACGCTGGCCATGGCGCGCAAGGCGTTCCCGGGCTCACCGGCCAATCTGGATGCGTTGTGTCGGCGTTTCGGGATCGACAATACCGAACGAACCTATCACGGCGCGTTATTGGACTCTGAACTTCTGGCCGAAGTCTATCTGGAGCTATTGGGCGGCCGTCAGCATGGTTTGTCTCTGCTCTCCGGTAAAGCCGGTGATAAAGATGCGGGCGGAGCGCTGGCGAAGAAAGACCGCCCCCTGCGTGAGGCGCGGCCCCATCATGCCAGTGAGGATGAACTTGCCCAGCACGCGGCCTTGCTGGAAAAACTGAATGATCCGCTTTGGAAACAAATGGGATAGGCAAAGCGAAAGTGGGCGCAAGCGCTGGCGAAGAAAGGCCCCCTCTACGCAAGGCGCGGCCTGCGCTAAGGGCTAATTAACTGTGGCGCTGCCTTCGGTTTCTGTGGCTTGTTTTTTCTGCGCGGCGGCGATTTCATCTTTAAAGCGGTCCAGATAAAGCGCGTGGAAATCAACCGGATTGAGCAGAAGCGGTGGGTACCCGCCCTGTGTTGTTAAATCGCTTAGAATCTGGCGCGCGTACGGAAACGCCATGCGCGGAATTTCAATCAACAGCAACGGGTGATGCTGGTCTTGCGGAACATTGTTTAACGAAACGGTCATTGCGTATTGCAGTTCGGCAATGAAAACACTTTCGCCCTGGCGTTTGGCTTCGGCGCGAACGTTCAAGGCAACCTCATATAGATTGTCTTCTTCCTGTGAAGAAATTTTGCGCGCATCCATGCCGATGTTTACATCCATTTCCGGTGCGCCGCCAGCGCCGCGAAGGCTTTCCGGTGTGTTCGGGTTTTCGAAAGACAAATCCTTGATGTACTGCGCGTGAATAACAATGGGCATATTTCCGCCATCTGGCATTGCGCGGCTTGGTGCGGTTTGGTTGTCTTTGTTATCGGCCATGTTTATATCCTTTGGTTGATAGGCATTTGGAATAAATAAAATTATATGCCTGCATTAGCATGAATGCAGCGCTGGCTCAAGGGGCATCAGGGCTTATGCTCGTCTTCATCCTCAACGCGGGTGTATTCCGTTTCTATGACATGAATATCACGTTGGTCCGAATAAGGATTGTCTGGATCGATATTGATGTCGTGCATGCTGCGCATTTCCATGTGTTTGCCGATTGTGGTTCTAATGAGCGTCCGAACGGCCGGGATCAGCAATAGAAAACCAATGGTATCGGTAACAAAGCCGGGCGTTATTAATGTGGCACCGGCGGCAACCAGACAAAACCCGTCAAAGATTTCTGCCATGGGTGCCTGACCGTGGCGCAGGCTGTTTTGTACGGCCTGAAGTGTTGCCATGCCTTGATATTTAATGATAATGCCGCCAAGCACAGCGGTAAAAAATGCCAGAAAAAGTGTGGTTCCAATCCCGATGGAATCGCCAACCTGTAAAAAGACATAGATTTCGATAAACGGAATTAGGACGAAAATTATAAAAAACGGCATAATGCCTCTTGTTCTTTGGTGTTAAAAGACTAATCTATGTTTGATAAAGGATATTAGACCGAAATGAAAGTTTTTGAATTTTTATCCGGTCTTTACCTTTATTTGCAATAGTTGTGATATAGTAATGTAAATACAGATTTACAAGGAAGACACGTGAGCGCAGATTTAATCGTATATGGAGTAATTGCCGCAGGCCTGGTTTTTTGGCTGCGGAGTATATTGGGAACCCGCCATGGTGATGAGCGCGAGCGGCCAAACCCATTATCCAGCGCCCCATCGGAAAATATGCAAGGGGCCGCCGAAATTCAGGCTGCGCCGGAACAGCAACAAACAAGCCCGTCACAGAGGATTCTGGAGATTTCTCAAAGCCCGAAAGGCGCGTTTTGTATTGAAAATAAAACGGCCGAAAATGGCTTGTTGGATATTGCCAAAGCGGATAAGAAATTCGACATCGATTTCTTTGCCGAAGCCTGTCAAGACGTATTTGTTATGATTGTTGAAGCCTTCGCCAAGGGCGAACGTGAAACATTGTCTGATCTGTTACGTCAGGACGTGTATGAAGCCTTTGAGGCCGCGATTACCGAACGCGAAAAGACAGGTGAAAAACTGGAAAGTGAAATTCATGCCATTCGTAAGGCCCAGGTTGTTTCGGCCATGGTTGATAAAAAAATGGCATTTATTACAGTGCGCTTTTTGGCCGATGAAACACGGGTACTGCGTGATGAGGATAACAATATTATTTCCGGCAACCCGGACCGCGTGTCAGAGATGATTGATATCTGGACATTTGCCCATGATCTGTCTGGCCGTGATCCGCGCTGGCTGTTAATTGAAACGCGCAGTGAAGACCCGGGCAGTGACAATGATGTTGTTCCCGACAGCGTTTAATTTATGTTTATAGTTCGGGTACGGTTATGCGTTCCCGCTGTTTTTGCAAAAGCCGCAATGATATAGTCCTATTCATGCGGTTTTTTCTTCTCTTCCCTTTGATTATACTGTCTTTGGCCTCCTGTGATGAGGCTGAAAAAGCGCCCGTTGAAGAACCGCCCCCGGAATTGCAGTTACAAAAATCCAGTTTTGATGCACTGCCGGCTTGGGGGAATGATGATTATACCGAGATTGTGCCAGCCTTGGTGCGTAGTTGCAGCCGTATATTAAAGCGCGATGCAAATCAGGAATTCGGCCCGCTAAAACAGGCCGGGCTGTATGCCGATTGGCAGCGTGTTTGCGAGGAATTTGCCAAGGTTGCCACCGGAACATCGGACGATATACAAAATTATTTTGAAACCAATTTTACGCCTTATCAAATTTTAGAAGGAACGCAATCCACCGGCCTTTTCACCGGGTATTATGAAGCCTCCTTAAGGGGATCACGGGAAAAGAAAGGGGATTACCTTCACCCGCTGTTTAAGCGGCCAGATGACCTGGTGATGGTTGATTTGGGGTTATTCCGCGATCATTTGAAAGGGGAGCGTATTGCCGGGCGCGTTATTGCCGGCAATTTGCGGCCCTATGAAACGCGGCAGGATATTGTGAACGGGGACTGGCCGCATAATGATCAGGTTCTGGTGTGGGTTGATGATGCGGTTGATGCCTTCTTTTTACAAATTCAAGGATCGGGCCGCGTGATTATGGATGACGGCAGTATGATTCGTTTGGGATATGCCGGACAAAACGGGCATCCGTATTATGCGATCGGCCGCGAATTGATCAAAATGGGCGCATTGACCAAGGATACTGTGTCGATGCAATCCATTGCACAATGGTTGCAAGATAACCCGGATCAGGCCGATGCCGTTATGAATACCAATCGGTCTTATGTATTTTTTCAGGAACTGGATGGCGCAGGGCCGCTGGGCGGAGAAAATGTTGCCTTAACGGCTGGCCGGTCTTTGGCGATTGATCGATCAAAATTGCCTTATGGGTTGCCGTTATGGGTGGATATTGATCCGCCCATGGAAGGGGAGGCGCCGTTAAAAAGAATGATGATGGCGCAAGACACAGGCGGCGCCATTCGGGGCGCGGTGCGCGGCGATGTCTTTTGGGGCTATGGCCAGCGCGCAGAGATATTGGCCGGACATATGAAGTCCGATGGCCGCTATTGGGCGCTCTTGCCAAATTCTCTGGACATCAATCAGGCCATGCCGCCGCAATAAATTTACCGGAAATCTGCCCGGTATGCGGGTTTGCACTATAGGCCGGTTACAAAATCTGTTTGCGGTATTTGTCGAAATCAAACTGCAGATCGTTTGGATCATTCGGCAACGGCGTTGGGTAAGTTAGATCCGGCGGATATGCAAAAATTGCGGGTAAAGAATGATTGAAGTGCTGAACGATATCCGGATCAATTTCACGGCGCCCAACAACAATGCGAGATAGGCCAAGGCCATATTTTTCGTGCGGCGCGTAGTAACATTGCACAGGAAGCAAACGGTAATCACCGAAAGAATCATAATGTGAAAACCAGACACGTACAGACCCATCGGCAAAATCGATGACCTCACTAAAATGAATGGTATAGGGGTATGGTACATTCAATTCGATAAAGGTTTTGCAGATACCGTATTTCATGCTGGATTCATATGGTTTTATCAACCACCAGAAACCATAGCAAAACAGCAGAAATCCGGCCAAATAGAGCAATTGTTTTTGCCGTTTTTTACGAAGGGCGCGTTTTTTTTGCGCAAGCGGGCTTAATTTGCGCGGCGCGCTCTCGCCTTCATCGAATGACAATTCCCGGCGCAATAATTTTTTGGCCCGGGCAAGTTGCCGGGCGGCTTCATTGGGATCTTTTGCTTTTGTAATCGCCATTGCGGAAACAATTTGTCCTTAGTTTATTTTTATCCGAGAGGCCGATTCTTCTTTTTGTGCAAGTTTGCTTGCTTCGACAATTTCCCGAACAATTTCGTTGATGACTTCACTAATCATGGCGCCGCGGGATTCACCGCTTTCGCTTTTGGATAATACGCGGCGTCTGATCTCGTTCCTTGCGCTACCACCGGGGAAGCTGGCGGCCAGCATTTGGCGGCCACGGCTTGCGCCCAATTTAAGATAAACGCGGTTGCGAATGGCCACATCTTCGGAGGAGGTAGAAAGCGCCCATAACTCAATCGGGCCCAAAGTATTATAAAGGTGCTGTTCGTAACGGCCATCGGTGGAACCAAGGACAAACAGACAGGGCGCACCAATTGATTTTGGCCCGGTCAGTTTTGTGCGGATAATCTGGCGCGCGGTTTCAGACAGGCCAAATCGTTCCTGTACGTCGTCAACGGCCTTGTCGGAAATGGCGGTACCAAGCACCCAAACGCCGGTGGCCAGGTCAACCATATCTTTATCAAAGTCGTCCAGTAGCTGTGATGTTAAAACGATTTGTACGCCGCGTTTCCGCCCTTCACGCACGTCACGAATAATCTGCGACCTTACGGAAACGGATTTACTGGTACGGTGGAATTCATCGTAACACAGACGTTTTGGTGATTCGGAGATCTGCTGCAAATTATGTTCATGATAAGATTGATATTTCTCAGGGATATGAATCAGGGCTTCCTTGCCCATCCACCATGATCGCACCAGTGCGTGACGCGCCAACATGTACATAATGGCGGTTTGGCGGTCGGCCGATTCATCACCTTGCGGGGCAACATCCATCAAGTCCAGTGAACAAATTCGGGCCTCTGCAATATCGAATTGTGTGACGGACGATAAGATCGGGTATTCGCGGATAGAAGAGGTAATCATCCGTTCGAACGCACCAATAACTGATTCGCTGCTAAATCCGACAGAGGTTTCCTCTAGCAGGGATCTAATTTGCGGACGGCGTGAAGCGGTGATGGAGTCATTCAGGGTCGGGACGGCATGGCGTTGTGCCAGCGATGCAATGTGGTATTGCCCCAAATCAAACATTTTATCGACAACATCCCACCAATACGGATCGGCCGGAAGGTGAACATTATATTTTTGGATCGCTTCGTCGACTTCGGATTCCAATCGCGGCAAATAAGGCCGCGCTTCGGCATTGGCGACTTTATCATCGCGCCAACGATACATTTCATCGACAACCAGACCCGCCAGTTGCTGGATACCATCATAGGGTTTGTCGTATCCCGGCGGTGTACAAAGCAATGTTATTAACTCAATCAGGTAGCTTCGCTCCTCCGGCAAGGGATAACGGCAGCCCAATTGGGTATCAAACGGATTAATGGCGTATTGATGCGCCATTTGCAGGCGGTAATAGGCCACTTCATGTTGCCTGTTGAGCGGAAGCGCCTCTTTAATCAGGGAAATCAGACCAGAAGAAGACGGCCCGATATCAATAACGGCAACATAAGGCAATTTACTGAGGCCGGGTGTCAGGATCGTGCCCAGATTCATTGTGTTCAGCAACACAGATTTACCAGCGCCGGGTTGCGCGAAGATCAGATCAAACCATGTGGTTGTGATATTGGTACCGGTTTGATACGGCCAGACTTTCCCGTCCGGTGTTCTAAACAGCATTGATCCTTGATCAAACGGACTGGATGGGCGTTGCCATGGCAACAGCTTCATAATTTCGTACATTGGCGCGACACCTGTTGGCGCCGTCCCTGCACACATAATTCCCATTGCGGAGGACATGATGCACTCAAGGGCATCGCCGGAAAATTCGCTGACTTGTGAATACCCCCAACTTTCGACGGATTGTACCAGTGTTGAAAGTTGATCAATGATAGCGTCTTTTTTCTCAACCGGGCACCAGGTTGCGAATGAACAACGGAAGCTGACCACCGGTTCACTGCGGGCCATGGATTGCAGACCTTCCAATGAATATTTAATCTGTTTGTTACCGGCATTTGTCGGCCCCATCATGGTGGCGGCAAAGGCGCGGAACATGGTCGCTTCGGACCCGCCCCCCTCAATCAGGAAGGAAATACGAAACGGTATATCGGCATCAACCAAACGGTTCAGCAGGATAGGAAAGGCGGTTGCGTCCATTGGCCCCAGTGTCATATCCCCGCCGGCCCAGAGCATGTTACCGATCCGCACAATGGATTGGCCCATAATTTTTGCATCGGCAGCAACGATCTGGTTTGGCAGATTCGGCCATAATAGATCGGACATATCAACGGAGCTGGTCGGTGCCCGCGGCGGTATAGGGTCCCCAGGCAGGCAAGCCCGCCAGTGTTCATTCGCGCGGTCAGGAAAAATATTGCCGCGTATTTTACGCAGCGCATCGTGCACTTCCATTAAATCAGCGCTGATTCCCAGTTCATCCAGTGAAGACATCACAGAGGTGATAAAACTTTTGTGCCGCGTTCTTAAGGGGTCAAGGGCGGCAAAAGGGTATTGGGCCTGACCGGCCGGCAGCCATTCTTTTGCCCGCTCTTTGGCCTCTTTGCTGGAGCGGTCATGCTCGCTCTTTGTTAGAACACTGGGGCGTGTCCATAGCACAAAATAACATTCTTCATGGGTCAGGAATCGTTCAAGATGCGCCACGCGTTCATCAAACAAATCGTCCATTTCCAAACCCGATGATGAAGCGGTTATGCGGCTGGGCCTAACCAGAGTTTCCAGTTCTTTACGAATTCTATTGGGGTCGCGTGAGAAAAAAACCTGCATGGCGTGACCTTGACGGTCAAAACGCGCACCGATTTTAATGGTCGCGGATTCAATAATTTTTTTGTATTCTTCATCCCCGATAATTTGCTTGCTGCCCTGAACCCTAACATAGGAAATAAGAGAGCCATCAATCGAAACCAGTGTGTTTGCATTGTCAGAGGTTTCCAAATTGATCAAAGATGCAATGGATTGTTTGAATCCTTTTTGGAAGGGAAGAATAAATTTATTTAACAGTTTCATTGTATACGGAACATCGCTGTTTACATTAATTTTTCATTATACTGAATAAATTCAATATACCATAGTGGCTTTTGGTAAATTTTTTAATTTTATTACTAAGGCGGGTGTTTTTAAGAAAAAAAAGGAGCTTTGTATGAAGCTCCTTTTTGTGTCTTTAGGCCAGTAAGGGCCGTAAATGCTGTAAATTAGTTAACGTTAAAGCCAACAGCGTTCAAAGTAGCGGCCTGCGCGTTCGCACCGGTACCACCTTCATCCAATGTTTCTGTCATGGCTTCGAATATGATCGGCAGCGCGAACAAAGCACCACCGGCGGCCAGACGAATGGCGCCATCTTTCAATGGGGTTTGTGTCGGGTTCTCAACGTGATCTTTGATCTTCATGATACCCAAAACACCCAGCAAGATACCGAACAGGTATGATAAACCTGTCAACAGACCAGGCAGGCTGGCGATGGATGTGTTGATGTTTTCAGCAATGGAACCAAAGTTATTGGCACCGGCAGCATGGGCTTGACCGCTCATGATTGTACCAACAGTGAAGGCCGCGCCCATGCTGTAATAGTGTTTTGTAAGTAGTTTCTTCATTTAAATTAATCTCCTCTACGAGTTAAATAGCTTAC